>OIYV01001407.1_pt1 | contig 11598 bp, 7 predicted proteins | sample 1588251 | NCBI WGS metagenome assembly OIYV01 (sample SAMN03283282) | human gut metagenome | biome: human-associated habitat; material: feces | host: Homo sapiens | place: Peru | collected 2012
TTGACCGGCACGGGAAACAGCCGCTTTGTCACGGAATCCCTGCCGGATTTTGCGGTGGAAGGACTGCGGGAAGCGGTACCTCATTTTGCCCGCAAGATTAAGGGCTATGATTTGCCGGACGCCAAAATCAAGAGTGTGGAAACCCGAAGCTCCTCCCCGGTTCGAATCCTCCGGGATGAAAGCGGGCAGAGTGAAATCCGCGGAATCTATCCGGCCGGTGAAGGCGCCGGTTATGCGGGCGGAATTACCTCCGCGGCCTGCGACGGCATCCGGGCGGCCTATCACGTGATTGAGACTTTTGCGAAACCGGAATAAAAATAGAATGAAGAATATAATGAAAAACCTGCACCGGTCAGCAACAACTTTGACATTGCTGACCGGTGCAGGTTTTGTTCCTTAACACTTTTACAGTCCGAAAGTTTCCTTAACACTTTTACAGTCCAAATGCTTCCTTAATGGTGTAGAAGCCCTTCGGCTTGTCCTGAATGAACTCCGCTGCATCTACTGCACCGGCTGCAAAGGACTTAAAGCTGCCGGAGTGGTGGGTGATCTCCAGGCGCTCGCTGGTTCCCACGAAGTAGGTGGTGTGGCTGCTCGGAATGTCTCCGCCGCGCAGGGAATGGAAACCGATGTTTCCGTGCTGGCGAGGGCTGACGCCGCAGCGTCCGTATACCGCTTCCTCTTCCAGGGAGACGCCGCGGGCATCGGCCACGATCTCACCGATTTCCTTTGCAGTGCCGCTTGGCGCATCCAGTTTTGTATTATCGTGCATATCCAGAATTTCCACGTCCACATCGCCGGCCAGCTCTGCCGCTTCCTGAATCAGCTTGAACATGATGTTTACCAGCTTGGAGGTGTTGGCTGCCAGCATTACCGGAATATTGGCGGCCGCGTCGTGAAATTCTTTTACCTGATCCGGGGTGAAGCCGGTAGAGCCGCAGATCAGCGCCTTGCCGTGGGCTCTTGCGGCAGCCAGACTGCGCATGCCCATCTCCACGGTAGAGAAATCGATGATGACGTCGCAATTATCGATGACGGACTCCAGATCATCGACCACCGGCGCGCCGATGGTTTTGCCCAGCATCGCCACTTCGCCGATGTCCTTGCCGATGTAATCCCTTCCGGCAGGACCGACACCTGCAACGATTTCAATACCTTCCCGCTGAGAAGCGATTTCGGTGATGAATTTTCCCATTTTGCCTCTTGGTCCAACGACAATCAGTTTCATAATAATATAACCTTCCTTTCTGCGTGATTGTATTTACAACTGAAATATGATCTTATTTGGGTTGAATCCTATTGGTGCGGATTCTATTTGTCCACCCGGAAGTCCAGGACGATTTGTTCCGTGTGGGGCTTCAGCTGACGCATCTGCACACCCGCTGCACGGAGCATGGTTTTGGAAGCCAGAGTGGCATCGGAATCTGCGTACTTGTCGCTGAGATAGACGATTTCCCGGATGCCGGATTGAATGATGGCTTTGGTGCACTCATTGCAAGGGAAGAGGGATACGTAGAGAGAAGCCCCCTTCAGCGACTGGCCGCCGGAATTGAGAATGGCGTTGAGTTCCGCATGGACGACGTAGGCGTACTTGGTGTCTTTGCCGGTGCGTTCCCATGGGAAAACATCGTCGGAGCAATTCTTTGGAAAACCGTTGTATCCGGTGGAAATGATGATGTGGTCCTGGTTCACGATGCAGGCACCCACCTGTGTGTTGGGGTCTTTGCTGCGCTTTGCTGCCAGCAGGGAAACCCCCATGAAATATTCATCCCAAGAAATATAATCTGTTCGTTTCATTCTGTTTGTTCCCCTTTTGGTTCCGTTGGGATTGACCGTATTTTCCCAACAATTTATAAAATTATTCTACAATACCCGATTGCGGTTATCAAGCACAAGAACGTGTTCTTTTTGGAAGACGTATAGCCGTTCATTTGATAAGAATGCTCAAATGTTGTATAATAATACGATTATTGTCTAAGGAGAAAAAATATGAGCACTCTGAAAAGAAGTATCCGAAATTATGTGCAGGTGGCCATGGTGCTTGCCTTCTTTTGCTTGGTATTTTTGAATATTGCTATCCCAATATACGGGGATGCGAAATCGGAGGGGTATGAGCTCTTGGAATATAACCAGGAGACTCAAATTCTGAAATCCCACGAGTACGAAGTGACGCTGAAGCTGCGGGTGAATGCGCCGAAGGGGCTGAGCTCCGTAAAGGTAAATCTTCCGACGGGAAAGTATTCCCTGACGGATGTAAAGACCGTCGGCTGTACCGGACAGGCGATGAAAGATGCTAACAGCAATTACTACATTCAGCTGAAACCGGACACCAAAGACAACAAGTTTGCGGAAGGGGAGAACCTGTTCTCCGTCCGCTATCTGATTCAGGAATACAAGGATGAAAACAAGAAATACGACATGTTTCTGTATGACGCGCTTCCGACCAACTGGAATGTGCCGATTCAGAAACTGAATCTGACGTTGGGATTCCCATCCGACTTTGATCTGTCGGACCTGCAGTACTACGGCGGCCAGTACGGCGCACAGAACGTGCAGAACACGCTGAAGTATAAGATGAAAGACGGAACGCTCCACATGACAGGAACCCATCTGCCGGCCAACTTCGGCATCACCTTCAAGGCACAGCAGAAGAATGGCTACTGGCAGGGCGCATTGGATAATTCCTGGACGGTGCAGATGAGCATCATCCTTCTGTCCATCACCTTGCTTCTGATTTTCCTGTTCTGGTTCATCGGCGGAAGAGATCCGAAGGTGGGAAAGACGGTGGAAATGCATCCAATTGAAGGCGTGACCCCGGCGGATATCGGGTACCTGTTCTACGGGCACACTCGGATTCGAGATATCGCAGTGCTGATTGTGTACCTGGCAACCAAGGGGTATCTCAAGATTGTGGAATATCGGCCAAAAAAGTATACGCTGGTTCCGCTGGCAGAACCAAAGGACGAAGAGCGGTACATCCGGACGGCATACAATATTCTTTTTGAAGATGTGTACGAAGGAAGACCGCTGGAGCCGAAGATGGTGCACCCGAGACTTCGTGCGGTGCGGAAGAATATCGGTGTCAGCATTGAGAACGGATTCAATGCACCGAACATGAAAGCCTGCACCGGAATTTCTAAGGGGCTGCGGGTCCTGAGCATCTTGCTCCTCTCCGCCTGCATGGGCGGCGTGTGCGTTCTGACGCGGCTGTTCAGCTATCAGGAAATCGGCGTGACGGATTTCCTGGCTCCGACGGGAATCATCGCATTGATTCTGATTGCGATTAATATTCGGTATGACAGAAGATATGATATGGATCGAAGTTCCTATCGCACCAGCATGATGATTCTGTTTGCCGTTTACGCCGGCGTAATTGCATTCGGCGGCATTCGATTCTACATGCAAGGCGGCAGCCTGTTGGTGGGAGCGGCGGCACTCTTGTGCGGCTTGGCAGCGTTGGTTCTCACATTGCTGATGAAGAAGCGCGGAAAAGGAAATGCAGAGCTGGTTACCCGGCTTCTGTGCATGAAGAATTTCATCGGTCAGGCGAATGGTGCCGAGATGGCGAAAGCCGGGCTGCTTCATCCGGATTATTATTATGAAATGCTTCCGTACGCCCTGGCATTCTCTCAGGAGGAGCTGTGGGCGAGAAAATTCCGGTGGATCGGTGCTAAGGGCGCGGAATTCTATGAGGAAAAGGCGGAAGGAAATACCATGGTAATCGGTCATGCTCGAAAACGTACCGAACAGGTGGCGAGGGATCTGAAGACCTTCTGCCGTACTGTAGAAAACGATTATCATCTGACGAATAGAAGAAGGAGAATTTTCTAATGAAAGAAAAAGAAAAAATTATTAATATTGCCGTTATCGCTCACGTTGATGCCGGAAAGTCCACTCTGGTAGATGCACTTCTGGCACAGTCTCACGTATTTAGAGACAACGAGCAGGTGGTGGACTGCGTCATGGACAGCGATGCCATCGAAAGAGAACGTGGAATTACCATTTATTCCAAGAACTGTTCCATCATGTACAAGGATTACAAAATCAATATCGTCGACACTCCGGGACACGCGGACTTCAGTTCTGAGGTAGAGCGTATTATGAAAACCGTAGATACCGTTATCCTCCTGGTGGACTCCAGCGAGGGTCCGATGCCGCAGACCCGTTTCGTGCTGAACAAGTCTCTCGAACAGGGCCTGAACCCGATTCTGTTCATCAACAAAATCGACAAGAAGGATGCTCGAATCGACGAAGTCGTGGACGAAGTATATGAGCTGTTCATGGATCTGGAAGCCAATGACGATCAGCTGGACTTTCCAATTCTTTACGGTATTGCCAGACAGGGTATCGCGGTCAGAGAGCCTTCCGATGCGGATGAAGTGGTCATCGGAGAGGGCGCCGGCAAAATTAAGAAGAGCCCGAAGGGTTACGGCGATCTGAACATCGAGCCGCTGCTGGAGACCATCGTCAACCACGTGGAGCCGTTCCCGGACAAGAGAGAAGAGCCGCTACAGCTGCAGATTTGCTCCCTGGCGTACGATGATTATATCGGCAGACTGGGAATCGGCCGCATTACCAGAGGCACACTGAAGGAAGCCCAGCAGGTTGCGGTTTGCAAGGAAGACGGTACCGTTTCCAAAAATAAAATCAACCAGGTCTTCGTCTACCGGGGTCTCCAGAGAATGCCGGTAGCAGAAGCGGAATGCGGCGATATCGTGGTCGTATCCGGTATCCCGGATATTTCCATCGGCGAGACCATCTGCGCACCGGACCATCCGGAAGCCATGGAGATGATCAACATCGAAGAGCCGACCCTGTCCATGAACTTCATGGTCAACTCCTCTCCGTTTGCCGGACAGTCCGGTAAATACGTTACCAGCCGTCACATCCGGGAACGTCTGGACAAGGAGCTGGAAGTCAATGTGGGTCTGGTGGTAGAGGAGACGGATTCCACGGATTCCTTCAAGGTATCCGGCCGAGGAGAGCTGCATCTGTCCATTCTCATCGAGAACATGAGAAGAGAAGGATATGAGCTGGGCGTATCCAAGCCGGAAGTTATCTTCAAGACCGGTGAAAACGGCGAGAAGCTGGAACCGGTGGAAGAAGTGGTCATCAGCGTACCGGATGAATATTCCGGCACCGTCATCTCCAAGCTGAATATTCGAAAGGGTATGATGACGCAGATGATGAGCGAAGGCAACGGATATTCCCGAATCGAGTATTTGGCACCGACTCGCGGACTCATGGGTTACCGAAGTGAGTTCATCAACGATACCCACGGTGAAGGAACCATGGTTCGCCGGTTCGAAGGATTTGAGCCTTATAAAGGGGAAATCCCGCAGCGTGTGAACGGTGTGGCAATCGCTCAGGAAGAGGGGAACTGCACTCCGTATGCGATCTTCAATATTCAGGAGCGGGTACAGATGTTCGTAGAACCGGGTACTCACGTGTATGAGGGAATGATTGTCGGAATGAATGCCCGAAACGATGACATGGTGGTAAATCCATGCAAGGCAAAGAGAGTCTCCAATATGCGTGCGGCCGGCAGTGACGATACCATCAAGCTGACTCCGCCGAGAGTATTCTCACTGGAAGAAGCGCTGGAATTCATCAACGACGATGAGTTGGTAGAGGTAACGCCGGACGATATCCGCCTCCGGAAGAAATACCTGAATGAACTGGAAAGAAGACGGGCAAACCGATAAAATATAATTATGGAAATAAGGAATTGCCTTATTATTTATTAATATGCTATAATGGATTGGTTTTATTAATAAATTATCATCGACTAAAGTTAGTGAGGAAAACAAAAATGGGAAGAATTAAGCAATTTAAAAAGGTTTTGGTAGCAAACCGTGGTGAAATTGCGATTCGTATTATTCGAGCTTGCCGTGAGCTGGGAATCCGTTCCGTTGCGATTTATTCGGAAGAGGACAAGAATTCCCTGTTCCGTACCAAGGCGGACGAATCCTACGAAATCGGAAATGGAAAGAGCCCAATCGATGCGTATCTGGATATTGATGAAATTATCCGTTTAGCAAAGGCAAAGGGCTGCGATGCCATTCACCCGGGTTATGGATTCTTGGCAGAAAATGCCGGTTTCGCGGAAGCCTGCGAGAAGAGCGGCATCGAATTCATCGGACCGACACATGAGATGATGAATGCGCTGGGCGATAAAATCCAGTCCAAGCTGGTAGCGGAAAGCGTTGGCGTTCCGACCATCCCGGGCGTGGATAAGGCCATCTCTTCCGAGGATGAAGCGCTGGAATTTGCAGAGAAGTGCGGTTATCCGGTAATGCTGAAGGCGGCTGCCGGCGGCGGCGGAAGAGGAATGAGAATCGTTCGCAGCAGCGAAGAGCTGATTCCGCAGTTCCGCAGTGCCCATAACGAAGCGGTAAAAGCATTCGGCAACGGAGATATTTTTATCGAGAAATACTTGGAAGAGCCGAAGCATATTGAGGTTCAGGTGCTGGGCGATAAGTACGGCAACCTGGTACACCTTTATGAGAGAGATTGCTCCGTACAGAGAAGACACCAGAAGGTCATCGAGTTCACACCGGCGCTCTGCCTGTCCGACGCGCAGAGAGAAGCCATCTGCAATGATGCCATCAAGCTGGCAAAAGCAGTGGATTACCGCAGTGCCGGAACTTGCGAGTTCCTGCTGGACAAGAGCGGTCAGCACTACTTCATCGAAATGAACACCCGTGTTCAGGTAGAGCACACGGTTTCGGAGCTGGTAACGGGCATCGATATCGTTCAGGATATGATTCTGATTGCCGAGGGTTATGCCCTGGATTCCGAGAGAATCAACATCAAGTCCCAGAAGGACGTTACCATGAACGGTTATGCCATCCAGTGCCGTATCACCACTGAGGATCCGGCCAACAACTTTGCACCGGATACCGGTACCATCACGGAGTACCGTTCCGCAGCGGGATTCGGAATTCGTCTGGACGGCGGAAATGGTTTTACCGGATCGGTAATCTCCCCGTACTACGACAGCTTGCTGGTAAAAGTATGTTCGCACGCTCGTAGTTTTAACGACACCGTCAACAAGGCGGTTCGTGCGCTGACGGAGATGCGTATCGAAGGCGTGAAGACCAACATCGGATTCCTCCTGAACGTGCTGAACCACCCGACATTCCGTGCCGGAAACTGCAACACCGGATTCATCAACGACAATCCGGAACTGCTGAACATCCGTGCGGTAACCAACAGAGAGCTGCAGGTTCTGGAATTCCTGGGTGACAAGTATGTAAACGAAACGAAGGGCCACAGAATGGACTATAACGTTCCGGTGGTTCCGCAGGTAGATAAGAGTCAGATTCCTTCTTTCCGCGGAACGAAGCAGCTGCTGGACGAGAAGGGTCCGAAGGCGGTTGCGGATTGGGCGCTGAACCAGAAGAAGCTGCTGCTGACGGATACATCGTTCCGAGATGCACAGCAGTCACTGATTGCCACTCGAATGAGAACCAAGGATTTGGTGAAGATTGCACCGGCAATGGCCACTTACGGAAAGGATTTCTTCTCCTTCGAAATGTGGGGCGGCGCGACCTTCGACGTAGCGATGCGTTTCTTGGGCGAAGATCCGTGGGAAAGACTGGAAACCCTGCGTGAAGAGATTCCGGATGTTATGTTCCAGATGCTGTTCCGCGGTGCGAATGCGGTAGGATACCGGAACTATCCGGATAACACCATTCGGAAGTTCATCCGTCAGTCTGCGAAGTCCGGAATCGATGTATTCCGTATCTTCGACTCCCTGAACTGGATTAAGGGCATGGAAATCGCTATCGATGAGACCCTGAATCAGGGTAAGATTGCGGAAGCCTCCATGTGCTACACCGGAGATATCCTGGATGAATCCAGAGAAAAGTACAACCTGAAGTACTATGTAAACATGGCGAAGGAACTGGAGAAGAGAGGTGCGCATATCATCGCAATCAAGGATATGTCCGGTCTGCTGAAGCCGGTGGCTGCGGAGAAATTGGTACGTGCACTGAAGAACGAAGTGACTGTTCCGATTCACCTGCATACCCACGACACATCCGGAAACGGTGTGGCAACGGTTCTGATGGCTGCTTCTGCCGGATTGGATATTGCGGATGCCGCATTCAACAGTATGTCCGGACTTACCTCACAGCCGGCACTGAATTCCATCGTTGCTGCGCTGGAAAGCTCGGATCGGGATACCGGTATGGATCAGAGAGGTCTGCAGAGAATTTCCGATTACTGGATAGACGTTCGTCCGGTATACAGCCAGTTCGAATCCGACCTGAAGTCGACCACCGCAGAGATTTACCGTCTGGAGATTCCGGGAGGACAGTACTCCAATCTGAAGCCTCAGGTAGAAAGCTTTGGTATCGGACATCGTTTCGACGATGTAAAAGATATGTACGTGAAGGTAAACCAGATGTTCGGAGATATCATCAAGGTTACTCCGTCCTCCAAGGTGGTGGGCGATATGGCGATCTTCATGATTCGAAACGATTTGACACCGGAGAACATCGTCGAAAAGGGTGTCGATTTCGACTTCCCGGATTCTGTTGTTTCCTACTTCGAGGGAATGATCGGTCAGCCGGAAGGCGGATTCCCGGAAGATCTGCAGAAGGTTGTGCTGAAGGGCAGAGAGCCGATTACCTGCAGACCGGGCGAATTGCTGGAAGATGACGATTACGAAGAATTTAAGCGTCATATTGTAGAGGACCTGGGTCTGGAAGGAACGGATCAGCAGCAGCTCAGCTATGCGATGTACAGCAAGGTATTCGACGATTACGTCAAAGATCTGAAGAAGAAGGGCAACTTCCGGAATATGGGTTCCGATGTATACTTCCACGGAATCGCATTGGGTCAGACTGCAGAGATTACGCTGACCGAAGGAAAAACCATGGTTATCACCTTGGAAGATGTCAGCGCACCGAATGCGGAAGGAATGAGAGACCTGACCTTTACCATCAACGGAAATCGCAGAGTGATTTCTGTAAAGGATAAACAGGCACTCACCACTTCCGTAATGGCGGGCAGTGCGATTCAGTTCGCCAGCGAGGACGATCCGGACGAAATCGGCGCTAATATCCCGGGCACCATTGTCAAGGTTATCGCCAAAGCCGGAGACGAAGTGAAGAAGGGTGAACCGATTGCGGTTATCGAAGCCATGAAGATGGAGACCAACGTACTGGCTCTGAGAGACGGCGTCATCGAGAAGATGTATGTAAAGGAAGCGGATAGCGTTAAGTCGGGTCAGCTCATTGCTACATTAGAAACACTTGCGAATGACGAAGAATAATAATATAATAACGTCTGGAGAAGGGTAAGGGATTAAACGAAACACTATTTTTCACAAGGTGAAAGGAGAAATTTTACGAATGAAAAGAATTCTGGTAATCAACCCTGGTGCGACATCCACTAAGATCGCAGTTTATGAGGATGAGAACGAGGTAATGCGCGTTGGTATCGATCACGATGCTGCAGAAATGGACAAGCACGAAAAGATTGTTGATCAGATGCCGTTCCGTCGTGACATCATCATGAAGACTCTGGAAGAGAAGGGCTTTAAGCTGGAAGATTTTGATGCAATCTGCGGAAGAGGCGGACTGCTCAAGCACATCCCATCCGGTACTTATAAGGTAACTGATGCAGTAATCGAGGACATCAAGAACCCGCCTTACGGTGAGCACGCAGCAAACCTGGGTTCTTACATTTCCAAGGAACTGGCAGACAAAGTCGGCATCCCGGCATTCTTTGTTGACCCGGTTGCCGTTGACGAACTGGAAGACGTTGCTCGTTACTCCGGTCTGAAGGGCATGGAAAGACAGAGCTTCTGGCACGCACTGAATCAGAAGGCTGTTTGCCGTGAAGCTGCAAAGCAGATTGGAAAGCCATATGAAGAGCTGAACATTATCGGTGTTCACCTGGGTGGCGGCGTATCCGTTGCTGCACACAAGCATGGCAAGACCGTAGACCTGAACAACGTTAAGGACGAGGGTGCTATGGGTATGGACAGAGGCGGAAGCCTGCCGGCAAACGCACTGGTAAACCTGTGCTACTCCGGAAAGACCAAGGATGAAGTAAAGAGAATCATCGGCCGTGAAGCCGGCGTATTCTCCTACACCGGAACCAAGGATTTCCGTACCGTTGAGAACAAGGCATTTGATGAGCACGATGAAGAGTGCATGGGCGCATTCAAGGCAATTGCTTATCAGCTGGCAAAGGATATCGGCGCTATGGCAGCAGTTCTGCGTTTCGATGTAGACGCTATTGTTTACACCGGCGGAATGGCTTACAGTGAACGTTTCTGCGAGGAAATCACTTCCTACGTAGGAAAGATTGCTCCGATTATCCGTATCCCGGGCGAAGAAGAGATGAAGGCTCTGGCTCTGGGTGCACTGAGAGCTCTGAACGACGGAGATTACAAGAATTATTAATCATTCGGGACGGACTTGGGTTCGTTGGAATTGAATGATGTTCGGAAGAACCCCTTGCAGAAATGCAGGGGGTTCTTTTGTATGAAATGTACGGCATCGATGAAAACAATTGGGTAGACGCTATCAAGCGGACGGGTTTGCCAATCCTCAATCTCCGTTGTCAGTGGCTTTACGTGATAAACTTCTTTCTTCTTCCGTGCCATAATAAAACCTCCTATGGTACTATGGTACTTAACTAATAGTACCATAAGAAGTTCGCTTTTACAGATTTTTTCCCTTTTCAAGCCGAAGCTTGAGAATTTCCCAATCTTTTCTGCGAAAAAAAAATCACTATCGCAAAAAATAGCAATTTTATATTTGGTAAGAACAATGTCAGGAGAACCAGGGAGAGCTTTATAATTTTTGCGATAGCGATAACCTTTGTGGTATAGAGCTTTTCGGAGAAATAGTTCTATGGAAGTATCTTTATTGTGAATCTTACGCATATTGTTTGAAACAGTAGCGGAATCACGCGACATATAGGTACCTTCTTTCTACCTGAACTGATGAGAAGATATTATCAAAAAACAGGAGAAATAGCAAACGGGGTAAGAAATATACAAGAGAAAATCTAACGATATGGTGAGAGAATTGCTTGTTGCTAATTGTGGTATATGATAAAATATGAGTTATGATATTTTGGATTTTGGAGGAATTTTAATGGCGATTTGTTATGACAAATTATGGAAATTACTGATAGATAAAAAAATGAACCGCACAGAATTGAAGGAAGCGTCAGGAATAAGTTTTAACGTGTTAGCTCGATTAGGAAAGAATGAGCCAGTTTCATTTGAATCAATAGAAAAAATATGTTTTACATTAAATTGCAAGATAGAAAATGTTGTAGAGATACAAAAAGAAGAACCAATACAAATCGATAGTGATGCATTTACAACCATAGAACTGTTTGCGGGAGCTGGCGGTTTGGCTTTAGGGATAGAAAAAGCTGGATTTGAACCATTGGGACTAATAGAGTTTGATAAAGATGCTGCAGAATCTTTAAAGACCAATAGGCCGAACTGGAGAGTTATTCATGATGATATAGCTAATATATCTTGTTTGGATCTGGAAGATTATTTTGGCATAAAAAAAGGAGAACTGGATTTATTATCAGGAGGGGCACCGTGTCAGGCTTTTT
>OIYV01001409.1_pt1 | contig 11595 bp, 10 predicted proteins | sample 1588251 | NCBI WGS metagenome assembly OIYV01 (sample SAMN03283282) | human gut metagenome | biome: human-associated habitat; material: feces | host: Homo sapiens | place: Peru | collected 2012
CGCGTCCATGAGCGCGCACACGCACAGCACATCCGCCAGCGCGTCGAGCGCGCCGACCTCATGAAAGTGCACCTGCTCGACCGCGCAGCCGTGCGCGGCAGCCTCGGCTTCGGCCAAGATGGTGTAGATGGCGCGCATATGGTCGCGCACCGCCGGCGAAACCGCCAAGCCGTCGATGGTGGCAAGAACCTCCCCGATATCGTGATGATGGCGATCGGGGACGCCTGCGGCATCGGCCGCCGCCTCAAGACGCTGGCGAGAATCGGGCGGCAGCTGCAGCAGGGTATCGCCCAAAAGCTGGTTGCGCGTGGCGTTCTCGGCAAGGTTCCATCTAAGGGTTTTCATGTCAGGTTCTCCTTCTCCATGCTGGCTGCCCGCACGCTCGATCATATGGGCCTGATATCCCGCGCCGAACCCGTTGTCGATGTTAACCACGGAAACGCCCGACGCGCACGAATTGAGCATAGCCAGAAGCGCCGCCACGCCGCCGAAGCTGGCGCCGTAACCCACCGACGTGGGAACGGCGATCACGGGGCATGCGACCATCCCGCCGACCACGCTGGCAAGCGCCCCCTCCATGCCCGCCACGGCCACTACGCAGCTGGCGCCTGCGATGTCCCCCGATGCGCCAGGAGGCGATGGATGCCCGCAACCCCCACATCATACAGGCGCACCACGCGCGATCCGAGCACCTCGGCGGTAACGGCCGCCTCCTCGGCGCAGTACAGGTCGCTGGTACCTGCGCACGCCACCGCGATGTAGCTATCGCGCGTCGGCTTTGCCGGCGCACCGAGCAATCCCAGCTGAGGAACGGGTCGATACTCGAACGCCGCCGCAGCCTGCGGGTCGCGAGCGAGCAGCGCAGCCCGCACCGCTTCCGCCTTCTGCGCTTCAAGCCTGGTGACGAGCACGCACACCTGACCGGCACCGCGAAGGGCCAAACAGATACCGGCGATCTGATCTGCAGTCTTGCCGGCTCCGTAGACCACCTCGCCAGCGCCCGTGCGCCGCGCGCGATCGGTGTCGACCTTCGCGAAGCCCAGGTCGGAATAGCCCTGGTCGGCAAGGCTTCGCTGGGCGTCGACCGGGCTTACCGAGCCCGACGCCACCTGCTCGAGCATGTGCGGGACCTGCTGCGGTTCCATAAGCCCGCTCCTTTCCCACCCGCTAAACGCGGACCGTCGTTGATTCCCAACCATTGAAGCACTAGAAGCTAACTTCAGGTCAAGCGCCATCGGAAGGCTGCACGCTTTCGCCATAGGCGCGTGGCAAAACGTCGCCCTCTACAGCAAGGCCCCCGCGATTGCGAGGGCCTAGATTGAAGATGAAGCCAGATGCGATGTGTTGCCGATTAGTTCGAGGCGGTGCTTGCGGCGCCGTTCGAAGCGCTGGAGTCGCCAGTGCTGCTGGAATTAGCGGAGCTGCTAGCGGAATCGGCGCTGCTGGTCTTGCTATCGGAGTCGGCCTTGTTGGCGCTGGAACCGGTGTTGCCCGTGAGCGTACCGATGGCCGCGTTGGCGGAGTTGAGCACCTCGCCCATGTCGTCCTTGTCATCGGAGGCGCCGGCGGTCAGCTTGATGCCGGAAAGGTCCATGGTGGTGCCGAGCCACTTCTTCTGGATGATCGAGGACACGCCGTTGGAGTTCATAGCGGAAAGTGCGTTGGAAACGGCCTGCTTGAGCTGGGTGTTGCCATCGAGCACGCCTACACAGTAACCGCTTGCCTGCTGCATGAGCGCGACCATGTGAACGTCCATGCCGGCGTTGTTGGAAACATAGGACCCCACGACGGCGTCGGCGGCCACATACTGTACCTTGCCGGACTCAAGCGCGGAGAAGGCGCTCTTGAGGTCCTCGGTGGTGGTGATGGTGGAGCTATCGAACTCGTTGGTGACGGCCCAGGCGCTGTTGGAGGACACCTGCGCGGCAATCTTGGTGGAAGCGGAGTTCGCCGGCACCGTGGAGTTGGAGGACTGAGCGAACAGCGCCACGGCGGTGGGCAGATACGTGTCGGAAGTCCAGAAGCTAGGGGAATCGGACTTGTTCACGCCCATGACCACGTCGACCTTGCCGGAGGTGAGCGCACCGGCGGCGTCGGTGGAAACGTCCACGACCTCGAGCTTCAGGCCGAGCTGATCGGCCAAGGCGGCTGCCATGTCGACGTCGATGCCGACGATCTTCGTGGAAGAGGAGGGCTGGCCGGCCAAAGGAGCGTTGTTTGCGTTGACGCCGACGCGCAGGACGCCTTCCTGGGCGATGACGGGCTTGCTGACCGAAGGCGTGGCCTCGGGCGGCGTATACGATTCCTGCTGCTGTTGGCAACCGGTGGCAAGCAGCAGCATGGCGGCGCAGCAGACGGCCGCGGTGCAGCATGCGGCAAAGCGCTTGAGATGCTTCATGTTCCGACTTCCTCCATCTCGTGCATATGAAAACAAGCTTCTTCCGACTGACCTAGTTTTCGACCCCACACTCGCGCACCGGGGCTTGGCTTTCGCGCCACCCTCTCCCCCGTCGCGACGGTATGCCGCTCGTATAAACGGAGGGTACGTCTTACCTCTAGGATACGCCGTGCTCGCCTTCGCGGACGCGCCGCGGGACTTACGTGGATCCTTTCGACCGCATCTGCCATGGACTAGGGCCTTCGTGGAAAGCCCGCAACTACAGACTCGAAAGAAGCCTTAGTAGTGTATCAGATACGCAAGGAGCGGAGGGTTTCGCGGCGCGTTTTCCGCAAGGGTTTCGCAAGACGGCGCGCTTATGCTTCAAAGCATGGGAATGCTGTCGAACATAGCAGGGGCCTGCGCCCCGATAGCCGCCGAAGCCGCGGAGGCCTTGGCCGAGACCGTATGGCCGACGCGATGCGCGATCTGCGACGCGCCTGGGCATGTTCTGTGCGATTCCTGCCGGATGGCGCTCGCGTACGTGGACTGGTGGCGCGCCTGCCCCCGCTGCGGTGCACCGTTCGGGCGCTTGCAGTGCTGCGAGTGCAACGAGGTGATGCTCGCGGCGCAAGGACGCACGCGGCCGGCGTTCGACGGCATGGCGGCAGCGGTGTCGTTCGAGGAAGGCGCGGCGCGCATCGTGCGCACCTGGAAAGACGCCGGGGAAAGACGACTGGCATCCGAGATGGCGCGGCTCATGCTTCCCCAGGTGCCCCCCGCATGGCTTGCCGGCGCAACGGCCACGCCCATACCCGCGAGCGCCGCCGCACGCCGCCGGCGCGGCTTCGACCACGGCCGCGAACTCGCCTGCGCCGTTGCCGACATGGCGGGGATCCCCATGGTCGAGGCGCTGGCGCGGCCTCGCACCTTCGACCAGCGCGCGCTCGGACGGCGCGGGCGCATTCACAACCTGCAGGGGCGCTTCCAGACGCTGCCGGGCGCCACGGTGCCCGCCCGCATCCTGCTCATCGACGACGTATGCACCACGGGCTCCACCATGAACGCGGCCTGCGATGCCCTACGCGCAGCAGGCGCGATGGAGCTGCACTGCCTCGTGTTCGCCCGTGTCTAACGAACGCACCCATGACAAGGGCCGACAGCCAACAGCCCATCTTGAGAAAGGCACCAGAGCTATTTCCCCGATCTGCAGAAGCGGTCTTGCATGCGACGCAAACTAAGGCAATCTAGGGAATCGCCACCTGGAGCAGTTGGGCAAACCCAGGTCACGCCCAGCAGGCCCAAACACCAAACGGCCTAGGCACGCATGCTCCCGCGCATGCCAAATCTCACCCAAACGCAAGGAAGGCGGCCCGCAGGCCGCCTTCCCGGTTTCGTATGCTGTTTCGCCGTTCAGCGCTAGGCGCGCTCGCGACGGGATTCGCTTTCGGCGAACTCCTGCACGTCCACGTTGATGGAGTGCTTGATGGGCTTCCAGTTGCACTTCTTCACCAGGGCCACCAGCGCGATGGGCACATAGGTGAGCATGAAGAACGGGAACGTGAACATGTAGCGGATCTTCTTGCCCGTGGTGGAGTGGATGGAATCCCATTCCACGAAGGTGGTCAGCACGCCGAACATGAACATGAACACCATGTAGTTCATGAGGCAGAAGCAGATCGACGACACCGAGGATGCCACCATGACGCCCGTGGACATAAGGCCAGCCGCCGCCAGGGCGATGATGATGGCGTTGAACGTCACGCTGATGATGGTGAGCAGCATGCCCGGGGCGATGGTCATAAGCATATCGTAGCAGGCGAAACGGCTGCCCTTGGGGTTGGTGGCGATACCCTTGGCCAGTCGTGCTCCGTAGTGCCAGAACACCTGATAGAAGCCCTTCGCCCAACGGAAACGCTGGTTCCAGGAATCGCGGAACGTGACGGGCTGCTCGTCGTAGAGCACCGCCGTCGGAGTATAGGCGATGCGAATGCCCTCGAGGATGCTGTTCGCGGAGAACTCGATGTCCTCGGTGAGCAGGTGCCATCTCCAGCCGTCATTCTTCTCGATAATGTCAGCGGCAATGAAGAAGCCCGTGCCCGACACCGCGCAGCTCGTGTTAAGCGTGAGGCGCGCCTGGTTCAGGAACTTGGCCTCACGCAGGAACCATACGGCATAGCCAGCAGAAATCCAGTTGGAGTCGTAGTTCTTGGAGTTGCGATAGCTCGTGGACGCCTTCGCGCCGTTGTCGAAGGTCTTGTTCATCTCGCGGAAGTAGTTCACGTCGAGCACGTTGTCGGCGTCGAAGACGAAATACGCCTCATAGCCACGATCGGCATATTGGCTGCGGATGACGTTGAAGCCGTAATCGAGCGCGTAACCCTTGCCCACCTGCTCGGTATTGAAACGCGGGAACACGATGGCGCCGGCCTCGCGAGCGACCTCGGCAGTGTTATCGGTGCAGTTGTCGGCAATGACGAACACGTCGATAAGCTCGCTCGGGTAGTTCTGCACCTTGATCGAGTGGATGAGCTGGCCGATGACCGCGCTTTCGTTGCGCGCGCTGATGACGGCGGCGAACTTGTGGTTCTTCTTCGCGACAAGCTGCTTGGGCTTGCGGGTGAGCACCACGAACACGTAGTAAAGCTGATACGTATAGCAGATGGTGAACGCCAAGAAAACGCAGAAGTTGAATATGTCCACGAACGAGATATGCGAGAAGAACTGATCTAGCACCTTTGCTCCTTTTACGGGCCGCACTCGCTTCGCGGCCGACCTTAGACGCCGCCTTCGGCGCCCCCAGATGCCCGTACGGCATCAGGCAACGTCCCGCGCGCATGTGCTGTAGTTGTAGGTTCGTTGTAAGCGGAACGTTTCAAACCTAAAGAAGTATAGCGACATGCGGCTCGTTTGTCGCGTGAACAGCGGCGTTTACACCGATATACGACCGCTAACAGGCGGAATCGCCCCATTTGCACACAGGGTCCGCACACGCCCTTCATAAAATCAAGCTGCTAAGCCTATGCCACCGCCTTGCTTTGATCAATGCGCATTCCACGGTCCGCCGGCAAGGAGCCTCCGCGCTCAATGCGCATCACGGCCCACGCCCCAACCGGGAATCCCCTATTCCGACTTGCGGATACGCACAGCATGGAGCGCGTCGAGCTTCAGGCAAAGCACGTGGAACGCCGTCCCTCGGCCACCACCTTCGGCATGCTGGCGAAGTCGTTGTCGACGAGCACCAGCTACGCCACGTTGCGCGCGGCATCCGAGTCTGCCGCCATGGCCACATTGCAATCGGCGGCCTTAAGCGCCAGCGTATCGTTGACCCCGTCGCCTGTCATAGCGACGGCATGGGCCAGACCTCCCAGAACTCCGCGGTCCTGCGCCTGAAGGTCCGGCCAGCGCCGGGCATCTCGAGCTGCGTGTCCTTCGACAGAAGCCACGACAGGAACTCGTCGAAGCGGGCGGCGGTGTCGTCGTAGCGCACGGTGGTCGATGCGCCGCAGGCGGTGCATCTCCATCTCTGCGCCCCCGAGGAGGTTCTGCCGTTCCTCTTCGTCGGACCGCCGCAGTAAGGGCATTTGACCGCCTTCATGGCGCCACCTCTTCCGATGAGCGTTTTAACGTGTCGGAAAAAGGCTATCCACCTGGCGCGACGACGGTTGCCCGGACACACATTTTGTCCGAGTGTTTAAATAGAGCGCATGAATTTAAGCAGGCGAAAAAGAGGCATCGGCCTGCGCCGATGCCTCTAATGCGGACACGCATTTTGTCCTATAAGCCTCGGATGTGAGACCGAGCGAAGCCTCTATCCCAGCCGCCTCGTTCATTCCACTTCCCTCCAACCAGCGCCGGGTCATCGCGAATCAACACCCGAACAACGTGTAGCAAAAAAGGCCACCGCAGGAAAGCGATGGCCTTGACGTAACGATGGAGCCGGCAACAGGACTCGAACCTGCAACAGGCAGTTTACAAAACTGCTACGCTACCATTGCGTCATGCCGGCACACGAAAATGCGTGTCGGGCCATTGTACGACAACAACCCGGATTCTCAAAGCCTATCCCATAAAAGGTACAACCATCATCGCCAAGATATAGCCAGACACGTTACGCGCCCGCATATGAGGAAAAGAGGATGGAAGACCCCCCTTCCGTCGGTTCTTGCACCTTTCGCTGAACCATCGTTCCATGTCCGTCATTGCTCATACGAGCAAAAGCACAGATGGTCTTAAATTCGCATCGCAACCGAACTGTTAACCGCTCTTGTCAAACTATCGCTGGTATCTGGTTATACTGGTTCGCGGCAAGAACCCGCCATCCTGCGAACACGATATCCCTTTTGGAGTTTCATGACTAACGACGAACAAAAAACTTCCCCTAACGCAACGCCCTCCCCCATGGTGAAAAAGCGCTACCGAGCCGACCGAGACGCCATCGATCGCAAACGCCTCCCCTTGGCGGTGAAGGTGTTCGGCGTGCTGTGCCTTGCTGCAGGCGGAGCCACCGCGGTGCTTTTGACGATCACCATCGTAACCATGGTGCTGGCATTCACGTCCGGCAGCCTTGATGTCGAAGCCTCCACCGCAACCGTGGTCATCTTTGTGGTGGAAACGGTGCTGTACACGGCGCTAGCCACCATGTTCGCCATCTTCGGCATCCGCTTGCTGCGGAACAAACGCAAGCACGCCGCCCATGGCACCGAGGCCATGATATTCATTTTGGCCGCCATCATCATCTGCTCCATCATGCTCAACGGCCTGGGAGCCAACGTCATCCCCCATGCCGTGGTGGCGGTGTTCTTGATCGTCATGCAGTCCTACCTCGACCCGGCGCTCGCCGGCGAGCGCGAGCTGCGCCGCAAGCTGCGCGACATGGAGACCAGGGAGCAAGCAGAGGACGGCACGCTCGGCCTTGATCCCACCGGACGCGGTTACATCACCCTGAACTTCTTCAACCTGTTCTGGATATTCGTGGTGTGCAGCGTGCTCGGTCTTGTCATCGAAACCGTGTATCACGTGCTGGTAGTGGACCCTGGCGTTTACGAGGACCGTGCCGGATTGCTGTTCGGGCCTTTTAGCCCCATCTACGGCGTAGGCGCGATGCTGATGACTATGGCGCTCAACCGCTTCCACAAAGCGCCTTTCCCCGTGATCTTCCTGGTGAGCGCCGTGATCGGCGGGGCGTTTGAATATGCGGTCAGCTGGTTCATGCAATTCGCCTTCGGCATCGTTGCCTGGGACTACACCGGAACGTTCCTTTCCATCGACGGCCGCACCAACGGCATGTTCATGGCCATGTGGGGCGTGTTGGGATTGTTCTGGGTGAAGCTATGCCTTCCCTGGATGCTGAGGCTGGTCAACCGCATCCCTTGGAACTGGCGGTATACGCTGACCACCGTATGCGCCGCATTGATGATAGTGGACTGCGGCATGACCTTGATGTCGCTCGATCGCTGGTATCAGCGCGAGGCCGGCGTCGCTCCCGATAACGCCATCTCCCGCTTCATTGACGATCACTTCGACAACCAGTATATGGAGGACCGTTTTCAGAGCATGTCGATCGACCCGAACAACGCGGCACGTACGCTGTAGCGAGAGTCTTGCCGCCGATGCCCGAGACCGGCATCGGCGGCATCTCGAAAGCAACGCCCTTCTCCGACCAAGCTCCTTTCCCACGCGCCTACCCAGAGGCGTTACGACAGCAGAAGGTCAATCGTTCACGTGTGCGATCGCGGTTTACAGCCGCCTTCCCGAAGGTATTGCAACAGCAGGCAATGCGCTTTTCGCATTGCCATCCGCCACCTCATCGTGCAGCTCCACGATATTTCGCCACAGCCGTTTCGGTATGAACTGCCTTCGAAGCTCCGGGTGGTAACGAGCTGAGATGGCCATAGCATCGTAAAAACCTTTCCACGCCGCCTGCATTGCGGCCTCTTCATCGGAATGCTGCGGCAGATGCACCTCATCGGTTTGCGCAATATACCAATTTGCACCATCGTAGATGCCCGCAACCTGATGCACCTCGTCGTATATGACGAAACGCTCGGTGTTGAACCGACCCGCAAACCAGCCCATGAGCAACGGCACCACATTGGCCTTGGGGTTGCATTTTGCGAACCATATGCCGTTTTCAAAGTGCTCGAAACGCAGGAACTGCAGCATGAGGTGCCGCTCATTCATCACCGAACGGTTAAGGCGGGCAACGGGACCGGCGATAGGGTGAGCCATATTGCGAATCAAACCGGCATTCGCAGCGGCAGGCCGCGCCATGACATGCCGAACGAACCGGTATACCGCAACACCAGCCGAAGGATCATCTGACAGCGATGCGTGCAACACCGCATCCCAAGCATCCCGCCCTGCCTTTCGCACGATTCCCGCCTTAACGCGCGATGCCAGCGCCGCATCGGTTTCGATGTATCGCACGCTTTGCCCCAACCGAGGCTGCAACCTTGCTTTGCTCGAAAAGTCCTCGGGCTGCTCATGAAGCGCATACGCCTGAAAAATAGCCGAAAGCAGCCCCTCTGTGGTGCCGTCATGCACATACGCGACATTGCCGAGCGGCTCCAGCATGGCATCCGCGCTCATGCGGGCACCTTCTGCCGGCCCTGCAACGCGTGCTGCCAGCCGAAGACCCCGTCGGCTACCGCAGCGACTTCGGCAGCCGCCGGCCCCTGCAGCTGCCGCGCCCCGAGCGCGCCACCTGCCGGCATGGCGGCCTTATCCCCCGCGCCTATGGCGGCGCGCCCGACCTCGGACCCGAACAAGCTGAGCTGACCGGGCAGCACCTTGCCGGAGCGAGCGCCATGACGGCCGCCTTCGATGGGGCTTGCCAGCTGCGCCCGCAAAGCCTCGGGGCAAAACTCCACCCCGTTTCCTTGATACTTCCCGTTGCAGGTGATGAAATAGCGTGCTCGTTTGAACGCGATCCCCAGCTTTCGAAGCTCCGCTTCCCGCAAACAGGTTGTGCGTCGTGCTCGCAAGATCAAACGGGCCCCACGTGGCCCTATCCCCGGCACACGCAGCAACACTTCCAACGGCGCCGTGTTCACCTCCACCGGAAACAAATCCAGATGGTTTACCGCCCATGCAGCTTTCGGATCCACATCCATCTCCAGGTTCGGGGCATCGGCGCTGATGATTTCCGATACATCGAATTTGTAATAGCGCAGCAGCCAATCGGCCTGATACAGCCTGTGCTCACGGTTCAGCTGCACCCCGACGTTCTGCGGCAGGCGCTCATCGGAGCTTACCGGCAGATAGGCGCTGAAGAACACGCGCTTGAGCTGCAGGGTTTTATAGAGCGCCTGCGACAGGTTGAGAATCTGGAAATCGGTTTCAGGTGTGGCTCCTATGATCATCTGCGTGGACTGCCCTGCCGGCGCGAACGCACGCCCCCGCTCCTTCGGGCGGGTGGAGGGCAGATACGTTGTGCTTCGACGCGATATCCCACGAGACTCGCGGTCCTGCGCCATGTTGTCTCGGATTTGACGCATAGGGGCTATGATGCGCTGTTTGGTTTTCTGAGGGCATAGCAAGCTCAAGCTCGTCTGACTGGGCAGCTCGAGGTTCACGCTCATGCGATCTGCAAGATGGCCAAGCCTATCGATGAGCTCCGGCGAGGTACCCGGCACGGCCTTCGCGTGGATATACCCGCGAAACCGGTGATGTTCGCGTAGCAGCTGAAGCGTGCGGATCATAAGCTCGGTGGTGTGGTCGGGCGACCCGATGACGCCCGAGCTGAGGAACAACCCTTCGATATAGTTACGGCGGTAAAACGCCATGGTGAGATCGGCCAGTTCTTCGGGCGTGAACGCTGCACGGGGCACCTCGTTGCTGCAACGGTTAACGCAATACGCGCAGTCGTATACACATACGTTGGTCATGAGAACCTTGAGCAGCGAGATGCACCGCCCATCGGGCGTGAAGCTGTGGCAGCATCCGGCGCCGAGCGCGTTGCCGACATAGCCGGCCTTCGAACCGCGCTGCAACCCCGACGACGTGCAGGCGACATCGTACTTCGCCGCATCGGCGAGGATCTCCAGCTTCTCCTGCACATCCATGGCCAGTCCTTTCCACAAACATCCGTACGTGTAGTAGGCACATACTATACTCGTACGCTTGTTCGTGGTCAAGAACGTTTGTGCGATATTACCGCGGCACCCCGGTCAAATCGAACGCGGGAATGAAACTGTCCTTCGCCGCACCCCCTTGCTGCCAGAAATAGTCCTCGATGCCTAACGAATCGGCATAGTCCAGCAACTCCTCGTATTCGCCATCAGATACGCGTCCACCCAGTTCAGGGCAGCGCTGAAGCTGGCGCTGCGCCCAAGCATCCCCAGCTTGCGCCGCATCGGCGAGCACCGGCGTGTACTGGTTCATCAGCGACAGCAGCACATCGTTTCCGAAACGCTCCCATATCGTGCGCACCACGCGCTTGGAATCCTCCAAGGCGCCGGGCAGCATCAGGTGGCGCACCACCACCCCGCGCGTAAGGCGCGGCTGCCCGTCCACCTCGTCGCCTTCGGGAGCGCCCACGCAACGCACCATCTCCTCAAGCGCCGCCATGGCCACCTCGGGATAATCGGGTGCCGCGGAGTAACGGCGGGCAAGACTGCTCGAGCAATACTTGAAATCGGTCAGGTACACGTCCACCGTGCCGACGTTGTCCCGCACGGCCCGCACCGTCTCGTACCCCGAGGTGTTCCACACCACGGGCAGCGCCAAACCACGTGCACGGGCATGGGCTACGGCGGCACGGATATGGGGCGAATAGTGCGTCGGCGTGACGAAATTGACGTTCAACGCCCCCTGCTGCTGCAGGTCAAGGCACATATCCGCCACCTCATCCACCGTAACGGGCACGCCAGCGCGCCCATCGGCGATCACCTGGTTCTGGCAGTACACGCATCGCAGCGGGCAGTTCGAGAAGAACACGGTGCCGCTGCCGCGAGAGCCGCTGATAGGCGGTTCCTCCCACATATGCAATGCCGCGCGGGCAACCACCAGCTCCCCTTGGGCCCCGCACACGCCGCGCTCGCCGGCAGCGCGGTCGACGCCGCATGCCCGCGGGCACAGCTGGCAGCTAGCCAACGATTCTTCGAACTCCATAGCAGACCCTCCCCCGCTTCCCTACGCGATTGCGCGTCGAAAACCGCTCCCACGCGCCACTGCCTGCTGCGACGTAGCGCTCGCCCCGCCAATCGACGGCCCAG
>OIYV01001413.1_pt1 | contig 11584 bp, 10 predicted proteins | sample 1588251 | NCBI WGS metagenome assembly OIYV01 (sample SAMN03283282) | human gut metagenome | biome: human-associated habitat; material: feces | host: Homo sapiens | place: Peru | collected 2012
CCATTTTCGTCTATGAATGTATTTACGTCTGATATATAGCTCAAGTAATCTGGATAATATGGATATATGTGGTACGAAGCAAACGTTCCAGATTTTACTTTATCAGAAACTTTTATATGTTCTACATCAACGCAAGCAATTTTCTTAAAATATTCTTTTACCTTTTGTTCATATTCGAATGGATCAGTAGTTGGCCAATTTGAAAATGCAACTAATCTTTGCTCTCCATATCTATTAGTCTCATATTCAAATAGTCTTTCTCCTACCTGAGTAAGCATCGCTTCAAAAGCAGATGCATCTTCTGTAGTATACATATATTTTCCAACATAACTGTTTTCGCCTTCTTGTAAATGATTAGTGTATGCTACAGTAACATCTTCCCACTCCACACCTAGAATATATCCTATTACCCATTTTGAAATATCTTTCGTGTAATTTCCACTTCCATATGCTCTATTAATCATTATTTTCCTTTTACCATGTATGACATCAGAAACAATCCTAACGTCTTCTAACATTTTTCCTAAAAACTTTTCATTATAAGCATCTATACTTGAAAATTGTACATAATCATTTACCCATAGTCCATGAATCAAATATAACGGTTTACTATTATTTTTGTTATATTCATAAAATGCATTATAAAAATCATCTTGTAATATAGTATATACCCTAATGGTATTTGCTCCCAATTCTTGTATTTGTTTAAACCACCTCAAATAGGTTTCTTTATCAATCGCATAATCTGTTGCAAAATGTCCAGGGATTCCAACTCCCATATCAACACCTTTTATCTCAATTTTTTCATAATTATCACCTTGTCTAATATATATATTTTTTTCATCTGATTTAGCAAGAACTTCTATTTCTTTATTAAAATTTAGATTTATATATAGCCCAAATCTATAATACAAGATGTCAATAGTTAAAGTTATTAAAATTAACACACATACACATATAACAAATCTTTTCACAATTATCCATCCTTTTAATGATTGAACTTTTTATTTACTGAAGGGTGAGAAAACTCATGCAATCTTTCTATATTTTGATCTAACCAATTTCCTCGTTTTATTATCTCAGATTTATATTGTTCTAGAGCTGCCTCATAACTTTCAATTTTTCTTCCTTCAGGCAATAAATCGTATTCTGGTAAAAATGTATATCCCCATACTTCAAAATTTCTATCTACTGCATCAGCTAAATAATTTACAGTTTTATCTATATAATTTAATAAATATTCCTCATTTAGATACGTTTTTCTTAATTCTCTATATCTATCTATTATCTTATTAACAAACTTTGGATCTCTTAATAACATTTCAAACCAAACATCATTTTGAAAATCAAAATCGGAGGTAATATAATTTTCATAATTATTACATACACTATTAAAATCCCATACAGCAAGCTTTAACTTTCCTCTAATATCTTTATACATATATGTAGATAAATTTCCAGCATCGTAATTTTGAGTAAATTCATTTATTATAAAATAATTCACAAATGAATCAACGTCAATATACTTACTATAATTTTTATAATCAAATGAATACAAACTTTTTTCAAATTTACTCAAATCCTCTTCTATGTATCTTTTAACCTTTGCTGTCAATTTTTCATTACCCGGATATTTTACATCTATCCATAATTTAGATCCAATATTTAATGAATATTTAGTATAGTTATTTAAATTTTCAATTTCAGAGGCACCTCTATCGAGTCTTACTATATAGCTTGTCATATTCAAACTATCATCGTACTTGCTTATATCAATTCTGTTGTTATCAGCTCTCGTAATAGTCTCTAATAACAAGTATACACCTTTATATGCCCCATCCACAAAAAGCTCACAAAATCTAACCTCTGGAGAATATTCCATTATTTCAGCCGAAATGTTGTACCACATATAATTACGAATTAAAGTTTTATCTAAATATGGACCATTTAGAATCCATTCATTATGTTTACCCATTCCAAGAAAATTTATATCATTTTCAGAGCCATCATCTTTTATACATTTTAAAGAATATGCCTTCTTATCAAAATGCAAAGAACTGTTCCCTCTGTAACGAATATTCGCCAAAGTTGTTTTTGATGGTCTGTCTGATAATGAATTAGTTAATTTACCATTTTCATATAAACTTATGCTAGCTACAATCGTTGTACCATCTCTTAACATACCTGGCACTTCTTGCCCTCCAGTATCAATAGAAACCAATGGCAGATTAGAATAAAATTCATTAATTTTTTCAACATTTATTTCTTTTTTATCTTCCAAATGTTGATGGTATACTTTTTTATTTTCCTTAATATCTAATTTTAGTAACACAATTCCAAATATAATTAGTAATACTAAAATAATTATATATTTATATCTAGTATTCATATTCACCATCTACCCACTAATTTCATCATTTTGTCTAACAATATTTACATATTCTATCATTCCTAATTCATACAATGATTCCACTATACTCTTATTCTTTTTATCCTCACGTTCATATACTTTTCTAGAAATCTCATATATAAATTCCACACTTTCAGAATCCGTATTTTTTACCCTTAATACAGCCTTTCTAGAAAAATATTTAAAAATAACCGCTTCTATATTTCGCTCTACATTCATTGAACCTTTAACAATTATAAGAATTCTATCGTCATTTTTTACCCTTCCTAAAATTAATGTTATTAAAAACACTACAGCACTTCCTATAACAGCAATAGTATAATCACCTACACCACAGCATATACCAACTATTATTGCCCAAAATATGTACACAGTATCCCTAGAGTCTTTTATGGGTGTTCTAAAACGTACTATAGATAATGCTCCTACCATTCCTAAAGATAATGCAACATTATTTCCTATAACAGTCATAACCATTCCTGTTAATGTTGATAATAATACTAAAGAAACATTAAACTTTTTGCTATATATAGTTCCTGTATGCGATAATTTATATGATAAAAATATAACAAAGCCTATTATACATGAAACAACTACATGTAGCACCATATCCTCTGTAGTAAGGTTGTTTCCCCCATCTAAAACTTTTGCTAAATACTCCCTCATTTTAAATATTCCTTCCTTTTATCGATAATTTTAATTATTACAAAAACACATATTTTTTACTTATCATTCGAGCTAAACAATACTTACTCACAGATGTTTCTAAATGCTGAACATTATCCAATATATCTTTAATATAACTTAATAAAAAACCATTATATTTTACCTCTAATACAACTTTATCTATATCTAGTAATGGATACATCTTTAGATTACTATCAAATATATCAAAACTAGATTCTGTACCAACTAAATTACTATCAAAGGTTACTCGTATTTTATTTTCTTTTGCAACAAAAGGTTTACGATTATACTGTACTATCGCTTTTGGTTTATAACAACACATATTCATAAGCGCATAACATTCGGCTGCAAAAGGTTCTTTATATCTTAATAAACAAGAATAATCTCTATTCACTAATTTTACTGCATCTTCTTTCTTTAATCTTAAAGATCTTTTTAGTTGATCATCTCCTTGTTTTTGTTTAATTTCCAATATAGCAAAATCCGTATTCGGTCCATAATTCCTTAATCTTATTTTTCGCCTTGTTTCTATACCAGCTTGCTTATCCTCATAATCTTTATCATTTAAAGTATCAAAGTATAAAGACCTCACTATATATCCATCTCTACCAGCATTTTTATCATATGCCATAACTTTATTTACAATTGCTTCTTGTTTTTTAGCTTCTTGAATAGTTATAAGAAATTTTTTTTCCTTTCTTGCAACAATATTCATATATAATCCCTTTCTTGTTAATAATTTTAATTTTTATAATTTAAAATTGAAAATTATCCTCTTGGAATATAATAAATAATTTCAATCTCACTAGACGTCACTTTTGTATTTGTTACTACAGTATTCCAAGCATTTATATCCCATACTAATTCTTTTAATGAATATGAAATAAAATAATCTTTCAACACATCTTTAGAATTACATCTAAAAAGCTCTATTCCTTTATACTTTACCACTATAGGATATTCATCGCTTACAATAAATTCTTTTGTTGTAGGAACTGTTACAATGCCCTGTACGGAAGTTTTTTCTGTACTCTTATTTATTTCTGAGGCAATATTTATAAACGCTGTTGCTAACTCAGAACCAGTTAAAGCAGTAGAAAATTTCCCTTCATTTGCCATATTCTGTAATATGTAATATGCTGATTCTTTATTCGTTTTATCCCCTTCTATTACACCTTTTCCAAAACCTACTGTATATATTATAGTACCAGAAGCTTTTATACTATTTGCCTTATGTATTATGCCATCTGATGTATTGTTTCCTTTTCTTTTATAAGGTGCTCCATCACCTAGAAATACTATAACGTTTTTATTTTCTGGATATTTAATTTTCAAAGTATTATTTATTAAATTTTCAGCTTCCACTAATCCATCATACATATTAGTACCCTCGCCATTAGTTAATGCATTTATTGCTGTTAGTATCTCTGATTTTTTACTATAATCTTTATCGCTTAATATAATATTTGAATTTGCATCAAATGTAACTAATGATATAGTAGCATTTCTATTTAATTCTGAAGAATATAACGTATTTACAAAGTTATTTGCCGCAACTTTTGCTGCATCCAATCTAGTTGAACCTTTGTCATCTATATCTCTCCTTGACATTGTTGAAGACACGTCAATTACTAGAACTATATTCACTTTATCTCTAGTATTATCGCCTACTATTGCCTCATATACTTCTGTTTTTACTTCATTTACCTTTGTAGTTGCTGAAGCTTCAGTATCGTTTGATAACACTACATTATTTACTAATGTGTGACCAATTTCATTTTCTTTTATTTTTGCTTTAAAACTAATTGTTACCGGTGAACCGTTTGCTATAGTTAAATTTTTCCATGTAATAGTTCTATTTTCTGCATTATATATTCCATCACCTATAGTATTCTCGTCTACTATAACACCAGTTGGCAATGTATCAATCGCGTCTACAATATCTGTTAACAAACCGTTATTCGTTATTGTAATATTATAGTCAATTATATCTCCTGCGTTAGCAACGGCTGGAGCTGACTTTTCAACAATTATATCTGGTTTTATGTAGTACACATTTATTATATTATCACCGGTAGAAATTACCAATGGCATTGTAGTTGTATTTTCTGAATCTAACGTCCAATTTCCGCCATTTCTATCACTTTTATCTTTATATGATGTAACTTTATTACCAAAAGTTTGGTTATTTACTGTATAAGAAACACCATCTGTGGTATCTTCTACACCATTATAGAAATATTTAACTGTGTAACTTAAATCTGTTCTCTTTGTGTAATAGATATTTATAACATTATTATCATATTTTACAGTTAAAGTTTCTTTATCTACAGAGTCATAACTATAACCATCAATTTCTATTATCTCATTTGAAGATTCTATTACAGTTCCTAATGCAATATCCTCTACAATTTTTGATTCATGTAGTTTATTGTCCTCATTACCTTTTTCTAGGTAGTTTACAATATAACTTAAACTGTCTAAACTGCTATTTTTATAGTATAATTTAATTACTAAACTTCCATCAGCTTTTATAGTTTTATCTAATGGTGTTGTTAAACTTTCTACATAATCATATCCATTATAATTTTTTGGTGTATATGTAGCTTCTGTATTTACAACACCAGTCATTCTGTTTATATCGCTTGGTTGTACTGGATATGTTCCTTCCTTAGTTTGCTTGTAATGCTCTACAAGATATTTTGTAATCTCTGGCGTTACGTGTATACCTTTTTCATTAAAATCGGTTGACATACCTGATAAAAATAATCCCATCCATGATAATTTTTTTGTCTCTGAAATAATTTTTTCTGCTTGTATTGTTGTTATTCCTGGTTCTTGTGGTTCCAAAACATTACTCACATTATTATTATTAACTTTATTAATATTTATACTGTTATTATTTATAGTATTTAAATTAATATTATTTTCAATATTATTATTTGTGTTTTCATCTATAACAATTTCATTATTATCATCAAAAATCACATTAGTATTAGTTGTATTTACTAAATTTTGTTTATACGCATCCGTAATAGCTGAGTCATTTAAAAAAACTACTACAGCTGATACCGCTACAACTACAAGTAATATTGATAATACAATAACGCCAATCTTCTTAATATTCATTCTTTACCTCCCATTTTAAATTTCAATTGCTTTTACAATCATTCTATTTTTATTTCCATTTGTACATGTAATTAATGTAATTTCCCTTACATTTTCTTTTTCTGGAAGTATACATGAAATATCATTTGGATCTGTAACATACTTTTTATAAACTTCATATTGTAGTGTTACTTTTTGTACATCAGTCAATTCTATAATATCTCCTTCTTGCAAATCTTTTATTTTGCCAAACATAGTTCCATTTAGCATATTGTGACCTGCTAAAGTTACATTTCCTATTTCATTTATCTTATTTCCCCAAAATTTTGTTATAGATAGATTTAATGTGTCTACCGTTGTTTTTTCTAAAATAGGATATTCTAAATTAACTTTAGGTATTTTAATTATACCTATAACTTTATTTCCTTTTATATCCACATCGATTTCTTCTATTGAACTTATTTCATTGTTTTTTTCTTCACTTTCAACTACTATCGACTCTTGATTAGTATATATTTTAGTAACTGTTTCTTTTAAATTTTTTTCATTAATACATGATTTTACATTTTTTATGGTTATAAGTAAAGCAACCACTACAATTGCAATAATAAGAATTACTAACAAAATTTTATAAATTTTTATTTTACTCATGACCTTATCCTACTTTTTTTCAGATTTTTTTATCATCAAAATTCTTAAAACAACAAACAACGCAGACAAAACTAAGATTCCTAAAACTATTAATAAAACATTATTATCATACGTAACAGGTAATTTAGTTGTAATTTTTTCGATTACTGTTTCTTGAGATATTTCTTTTCTGCATGATAAAAATTGAACATCTACTAAATTTAGATCATTAGCACTACTTTTACTTAACCATAAAACATATTCTTCTCCGTGTTCTGCTTCTTTTGGTTGTAAAATTTCATCATTTTCCACTTTAGTCCATAATTCATCAGACAACTCATTTTTTAACTTGTTATACAAGTTATAAAATTCAACATACGTTTCCAACTTATCATAGTATGGAGAGGTTTGATTTAACTTAGATATTTTCTCAGCTAATTTTACAAAATTCGAATACTCTTGAGAAGATTCTGCTTTTATTAATTGATATTTACAATCTTCCTCCTCTAATAAAACAACTTTCCCTAACGTTGTTTTATACTCAATATCATCTATGACTTCTTCTGTTTGATTAACTTGAGTTAAATCAACTTTTATAGTTTTTGTAATATTATCTACATCATTTAACTCTTTAACTAAAATCGAATCAGATAAGTCTATCTTAATTCCTTTTAAAATATAATTATTTGAAGATTTTACCCACATATATGTATCATTAGCAAATAATGCTATTGTTGAACTATCAACATATGCAATTTTATTAGAAAGTGTATCAACTGAATCATTTGCCGCTTTTATATATGTTAATGTTTCCGGATTGGTATTTTTATCATTAGAAAAAGCAAATTTAAAATCTGTAGATAAATTGCCTTTAATGTATATTAAATACTCTGCATCTGATTTTTTTACAATTTCTAAATTTTCATTTGTTGCGTAAATTGATAATTGTACCACAAAAAATAATAATGTACATAAAATTAATGATATTATCAATTTAAATTTTAATTTTTCCATAATATCCCTCCTTGAAAACTTGTCGTTTATTATATCATACTTCTTTTAATTTGTAAAATATTTTTTGACATTTTTACATATTTTCTGGATTTTATGTCAAATTATATACAAAATTAATTATTTAATACTTTTACATTACATAGTTATATATTAAAGTATATTAAGCTAAACTCTAAAAATTCAACATATATATTTAATCTCATTATGTGGAAAATAAATTTTCATTATGGAAATTCAATTGAAGAATTAAACCTTTCTATTGAAGAACTAATAGAAATTGGAGAAAGCTTAGGATATAACTTAGATAAAATTAAAAATCTAAATCTTCCATTAATTAATTTAAGTTATTTATATAATGATTCTTTATTCAACCTTATATTTTCAACGGAATCATTTAGAAAAATCATAACGAAATTGGGATATGATGTAGATGAATTATATAATTATTTACAAAATTCAACACCTTATATTTCAACTATTAAACAAATAAAAGAAAATTACTATTATTTATTCGGAAAAGAAATACCAGAAGAATTTATATCTGAAATTAAAAATAGTAAAAATTACTTACCTAAATATGAGGCTATATTTTATACTAAACCTCGTACAAGTTTGAAAACACACAGTGTTAACAATATCAGTGGTGAAATAATTGATAATAAATATAATTTAAAAATAGATGATGAACAGATTAAGTCTAATATAACATTAAAAATGGATAATAATAATTATTACTTTGTATCTATAGAGAAATAAAAAAGTAAAAAACATTTGACAAATTTAAAAAAAATATTGTATAATAAGTTCAGCAATCAAAAATAGATTATGATTATAGCAACAAAAATACTAGAGCCTACAACTCTAGTATTTTTTTGCTATTCACTTAAGTGCTTGATTATGTAATAAATCAAAATAAGCGTCAGCAATTCATATAGACTACTCAATATAGCAACCTCCTTTTTTATTCTTTTATTTTGTTTATTATAAATTTCATTCGCTTTTTTAAAATCAAATTCTTTTTCAAAGGAAATTGCATTTTCTTCAATAAATTTTTCTGACATCACAAGTTTTCCAGTATCTATAAATTTATACCTTCCTTCTTTATCTTTTCCATTGTACATTACTGTAACTGGAATATTTTTATTGTTATATAATGGAATATTTATTGTACAAAACATTCCTATTTTCAAATTATTAAGATAATTTATTGCCTCTTGATTTTTCATGTTTATCAAACCTTCCCTTCTAATACTAAATTTAATTCATAAAATATTTTTATATTTTTTAACTTTCTACCCTCCTAACATTTTTTCAAATAAAAAAGAGCTAATCTTTCGACTAACTTTTTACATATATGTATTTACTTATTTATTTTGCAAATTTAACTATTCTATTTTTTTAACAATAACTTTATTTTCTATATCATACTAATATAAACATTAACTTCGACTTTAGCGTATCTACCTCTTACTTTTTCTTTCCTTACGTGTGGCTCAAGTTCTTCCCTCATATCAAACACATTTCCTGCTAATAGGAAGAGCAATTAAGGTTATTCCTTTATCTTTATTTACTAATTTACTATTTTTTAATATATTAACATTAACTTTCATTTTTTACTTTTCCTCCAAATTATTTATAATTATTATTTACAGTATTTTTATTATAATTCTTTTTTTAATTTTGAGAACTAATGGATATGCGATTTTATCGCATATTATTAGAGTTTGTTTCAAAGTTCTTTATTATAAAAACTTTTCATTATTTAAAAATTTTGTATTTTTTATAAATAACAGCAAAAAGATAAAGCTATACTACTAACTATATACTTTCTAGTATAGTTCTATCTCTAATTTTATTATTTAATTTTAAAAATCTATATATTAAAGTTTTTTTATTTTCTCCTATTTTATTATTTTTAATATTATTTCTTACTATATATTTTTACAATACATTAACAGGCAATTTAGTACCACCTAATAAATGGAAATGAATATGATGTACTGCTTGTCCACCATCTTCTCCACAATTTACAGTTACTCTAAATCCTTTTTCTTTTATTCCTTTCATTTCCGCTATTTTATTAGCTATTAAATATATTTTGGGAAGAAATTTTGAATTTTCTTCATTTAACTCTGTTATCATTTCTATATGTTCTTTTGGCACAATTAAAACGTGTACAGGTGCTATTGGATTTATATCTTCAAATGCTATTATTTCTTCATCTTCATAAACAATAGTTGAAGGTATTTCCTTATTTATAATTTTACAAAATATACACTCTTCTTTTTTCATTATAAAATCCCCTTTTTTAATATATTAATATTATTTTCATTGTTTTTTTGAAATATAAAATTTATATAATATTTAATCTTTTATTAATACAGCTTTTATTCTTCTTACGCCTGCTGAACTTGCTTCTTCTTTTTTTATTTTAAAAGTTCCCATACTTCCAGTTCTTGCAACGTGTGGGCCACCACAAATTTCTTTTGAAAAGTCTCCTATTGTATATACTTTTACTTTATCTCCATATTTATTTGTAAACAGTCCAATTGCACCACTTTTTTTAGCTTCTTCTAATGACATTTCTTCACAAGTTACTGGTAAATCTCTTTTTATTTGCTCATTCACTATTCTTTCTACTTCTTCTAATTGTTCTTTGGTAACTTTTTCTGGATGTTTAAAATCAAATCTTAATCTTTCTTCTGTTATATTTGAACCACTTTGTGTTGCGTGTTCTCCTAGAACAATTTGTAATGCTTTATGTAAAAGATGTGTCGCAGTATGGTATGCTATTGTTTTTTCATTTTGATCTGCCATACCACCTTTAAATTTTTGTGTAGAGCCTGCTCTTGATAATTCTTGATGTTTTGCAAATAATTCTTTAAATTCGTTCATATCAATAGTTTTTCCATGCTCTTTTGCCAATTCCTCTGTCATTTCTGGAGGAAATCCATATGTATCATATAATCTGAATACTAATTCTCCAGGTATTTCTTTATCTTTTACATCATCGATATGTTTTAAAAACTCTTTTTCACCTTTTTCTAATGTTGTAATAAATTTATCTTTCTCTTTTAATAATTCTTCAATTACAATTTTTCTACAATCTTCTAATTCAGGATACATATTATTTATACTATCTACCATTGTATTAGCTATAATTTCTAAATTATTAAAATCTATTTCTAATTTTCTTGAATGACGTACTAGCCTACGTATTAGCCTTCTTAAAATATATCCTTGATCAACATTACTTGGTCTTACACCATCTACCATAAGCATTAAACTTGTTCTTACATGATCTGATATTATTCTTGCACTTGATACATTATAATTTTTAGATAATTCTCTTATTTTATCCATTGTCGGCTTAAATATTTCTGTATCAAACGGTGTTTCTTTACCTTGCAATAACATATTTACTCTTTCTAATCCTAAACCTGTATCTACGTTTTTTTGTGCTAAAGGTTTATAACCATTTTTATCTTTGTAATACTGCATAAATACATTATTCCAAATTTCTACATATTTACCACAACCACAAGATGGATTACATCCTTCAGAACATTTTTCTTTTCCTGTATCATAAAAAATCTCTGTATCAGGTCCACAAGGTCCTTCCTCACCAGCTATCCACCAATTATCATCTTTTCCAAAGAAATATATTCTTTCTCTAGGTATACCACATTTTTCCCAAATTGCAGCCGCTTCTTCATCTCTAGGTGCATCATCATC
>OIYV01001414.1_pt1 | contig 11566 bp, 8 predicted proteins | sample 1588251 | NCBI WGS metagenome assembly OIYV01 (sample SAMN03283282) | human gut metagenome | biome: human-associated habitat; material: feces | host: Homo sapiens | place: Peru | collected 2012
GCTTTCGCGCAGCTACTTTGGCAAGATCATCCCCAAGGAGAAGTCCAACGAATACTATGGCTTCTTTGACATTTTTGGACGCTACGCCTCCGTCATGGGAACTCTGCTAGTATCTGTCGTGACGTCGCTCACGGGGGATCCTTCTTTAGGAGTGCTTTCCATCGGGATCCTTCTGGTTGTGGGTTTCGTTTTGCTAGTAAAGCTCTCCAAGATGCAGGGATCCGCTGCGTAAGCGGACGTGCGCACACCTGTCTTGGAACGGAGGGCTTTACGGCACAGTAAAGCCCTCCGTTTTCGTAGAAGGTGAATGAGGAACAATGAAATCGAACTATCTTGCCCGTGTCGGTGTGATCGCTGCCGCCTATGCAGCCTGCACCCTGATTGCCCTGCTCTTCTTGGGAAGCCTCGCCTGGGGCCCCATCCAGTTCCGCGTGTCCGAGGCGCTGTGCGTGCTGCCGTTCCTGTTTCCGGAGACGGCGTGGGGGCTCGGCATCGGCTGCCTGATCGCGAATCTCATCAGCACGTCCGGCCCGCTGGATGTGATCTTCGGCTCGCTGGCGACGCTGCTGGCGGCGCTGTGCACGGCGTGGCTCGGCCGCGGGCGCGGCGCGCAGTCGTGGCTGCGGTGCGTCCTTGCGGCGCTCATGCCGGTCGTGTTCAATTTTGTGTTTGTCGGCGCGGTGCTCACGTGGTCGCTCACGGACGCCGTGTTCCCGCACCTGAATGCATCGTTCTGGCTCTTCGGCGGTCAGGTCGCGCTCGGCGAGGTCGCCGTGCTCGGCATTCTGGGCCTGCCGCTTGCGCTGCTGGCGCTGGGCGTGGCGTTCGGCGGCGATTTCTCCACCCTGAACGCGTCCATCGCGGTGCCGCCGCGCTACCTGTTCACCATGGCCCGCGACGGCAGCCTGCCCGCCGTGTTCGCCAAGCTGCACCCGAAATACCGCACGCCCTACGTGGCCGTCATCACGCTCGGCGTGCTCACAGTGGCGCTGGTGGCCACGTCGACGCTGGACTACATCGCGTCGCTTTCCCTGTTCGCCGACCTGTTCTACTACGTCATCGGCATGGTGGCGTGCCTGGGCCTGCGTCGCAAGCTGCCCGACCTGAAGCGCCCGTTCAAGGTGCGCGGCATGGTGCCCGGCGCGGTGATCAGCATCGTCATCTACCTGGTCATGATGACGCAGCTTGACACGGACGCCCTGGTCACCGGCGTGATCTACTGCGTGGTCGGCCTGGTCATCTATGGGGTGTGCGCGAAGGTGTACGGCACGCGAGCCATCGACGTGAACGCCGTGCAGGACACCAGCGAGCCCACCCCCGCCAAGCGCGCCAAGATGGACCGCGAGTTCCACATCTGGATCGCCGCAGCCGCCATCGGCTGCGCGCTGGTAGCCCTGCTCTACCTGCTGCCCAACCTGCTGGGATAAGGCGGCGAATGCATGCGACGCTTGAGCGCAAAAGTACGGGACGGCGCTTGGCGGCGGCGCCCTTAACACCGCCAAGCGCTTCACCTCTCACCCGCAATAAAGCTATCGCTTGCCAACGGCTTTACCAGCGCTAATGCACGAATCGGGAAATAGCATCGGCCTAATTCTGCACTTTTCCGCAAATAGGAATCTTCGGAAACTGCATTTTCCCGCGAATAGAACGAAAGCGCCGAGCGACCATCGCGGCGCGCGTCGCAAACGCCCCGAAACCGACAACGGCCCGTTGGCCTGCCCCACGCAGGCCAACGGGCCATCTTGCAACGCCGCGCCTATCGCCACAGCGCCGAAACCCCAATCGCGAAAAGCGGCACGTTCTCCCGTCTCTTTTCGCGTATGCGTATGCGCCTTCCTTGCGATCTCGTCCTTAAAAATGTGATGTATTGCACTTTTAAGGACGAGTATTTGTAATTTCAGGCTGCGATGAGATTCGAGGCTATCCCCTCGCCCTTAGCAGCTGGCGAACAGTTCCGCCAGTTTCTCACCATCGACGACGCCGTCGGGGTCGGCCGCTTGCGCAAGCGCCCACATGGTCTTCGCCAACAGCGCCTCGGTGGTAGCGCTGCCGCCCATGAGCACGCCCGGGCGGTCGCAGAACGCGCGACCCACCTCGTACACGCTCAGGTCGGCGCCCTCGTACGGGCACTGCGTGGTCATGACCAGCGTTTTCCCGGCATCCACCCACGCGAGCAGCGTTTCGGTGATGCCGTCGTACTCCGGGATGCCGCCCAACCCGAAGGCCTCCACCACCAGTGCGTCGCACGCAGGCCGCAGTGCGTCGACGACCAGCGCATCCATGCCCGGCGTAAGCTTGAGCACCGCCACCCGCGGGTTGAGCGCATCGTAGAAGCGCGCGCTCGAAGGCGCACCGCCAACCTCTTCCGCGGCGCAGGCCCCTGCCTCCCCGCACATCTGCCCGCAAACGCCATCAGCCCATTCAACCCGTCCGTCGCGCACGCGCCCCAAGTCGAGGGCGTTCAAGCTGTCGAACGCCTCGAAGCTGCGCGTGCGCACCTTGCGCGCCGCCGTCCCCGAGATCACCTTGCCGCCGAACGCGACCATGACGCCCGCGGCGGCATCGTCGCAAGCCACACGCACGGCATCGAGCAGGTTGCGCTTGCCGTCGGTTTCGGGGTCGCCCATGGGCAGCTGCGAGCCGGTCAGAACGATGGGCTTCGGCCTGCCCTGCACCAGGTACGACAGCCCCGCCGCCGTGTACGCCAGGGTATCGGTGCCGTGAAGGACCACGAACCCGTCGAAGTCGTCGTAGCTCCGACGCACCTCGCCCGCGATGGACAGCCATCCCTCCGGGCGCATGTTCGTGCTGTCCACGTTCATGACCTGCGACACCTCGACATGGCAAACCTGCGCCACCTCAGGCACGAAGGCCACCAACTGCTCGCCGGTCAGCGCCGGCGCAAGCCCGCTGCCCTCTTCGGCCGACGCGATGGTCCCGCCCGTCGCGATCACCAAAACCCGTTTCATATGCGCCCCTCGCTCGATCTCGCTCTATCCCTTACGCCTTTTCCACCTTCACGGCGCACACCTTATACTCCGGCGTTGCCGAGATGTTGTCGAGCGCTGCGTTGGTCAGCCAGTTTGCGTTGCCATCCTGGAAGTGGAACGGCATCCACACCTCGCCGGGATTGGTCTTGCCCGACACGCGAGCCTGGCTCTCGATGGCGCCGCGGCGGCTGCTCACGCGCACACGGTCGCCGTCGGCGATGCCCGCGGCGGCGGCGTCCGCGTCGTTGATCTCGATGAACGACGTGCCGTCGATCTGGTTGAGCCCCTCGGTGCGGCCCGTCATGGCCTGCGCGTTGTACTGCGCAAGCACGCGGCCCGTCATCATGACGAGCGGGAACTCCTCATCGGGCTGCTCGGCCGACGGACGGTACTGCGCCAGCGAGTATCCGCCCAAACCGCGCGAGAACGCCCCCTCGTGCATGATGCGCGTGCCCGGATGATCCGGACCCGTGCACGGCCACTGCAGGCCCTGCCCCGCCACGGCGGCGGAGTCCAGGCGCGCATGGCTGATGCCCGCATACGACGGCGTCAGGCTTGCCACCTCGTCCATGAGCTGAGCGCCCGTGAGCGTGGGCTGGTCATACCCCATGCGGCGCATGATGTCGGCGAACACCTCGGTGTCCAAGCGCGCGCCCGCCGGGCCGTCCACCGCCTTGCGCACGCGCTGCACGCGGCGCTCGGTGTTGGTGAAGGTGCCGTCCTTCTCGGCGTAGCTGCGGCCCGGCAGCACCACGTCGGCGTACTTGGCCGTCTCGGTGAGGAAGAGGTCGTCCACCACGAGGAAGTCAAGCGACTCCAGCGCATGGATGACGTGGTTCGTGTCGGGGTCGGTGCGCACGGGGTCCTCGCCGAAGATGAAGAGGCCGCGCAGGCGCCCCTCAATCATGGCGGGGAAGCACTCGGTGGCCTTCAGGCCCGCCGCCCGGTTCAGCTCGACGCCCCATGCGGCCTCGAACTTCGCGCGCATCTCAGGGTTGGCCACCTTCTGATAGCCCGTGAAGTCCGCCGGGCCCGCGCCCATGTCGCATGCGCCCTGCACGTTGTTCTGGCCGCGCAGCGGGTTGATGCCGCAGCCGGGACGTCCCAGCTTGCCCGCGGCCAGCGCCAGGTTCGACAGCGCCATAACGCCCTCGGTGCCCGTGGAGTGCTCCACCACGCCCAGGCAATAGACGATGGGGGCGCGCTCGGCCGTCGCGTACATCTCGGCGGCCGCCTCCAGGTCGCGCGCATCGATGCCGCAGATCTCGGCCACGCGCTCGGAGGTGTAGTCTGCCACCATGGCGGCAAGCTCATCGAAGCCCTCGGTGCGGCTTTCCACGAACTCGCGGTCCACCAGGCCCTTCCGTATCAGCACGTTCACCATGCCGTTCGCGAACGCCACGTTCGTGCCGGGGCGCAGCTTCAGGTGGATGTCGGCCTTCTTCGCCAGCCCGATCTCGCGCGGGTCCACCACGATCAGCTTCGCGCCGCGCTCGACCGCCTGTCGCAGGCGCATGCCCATGACCGGGTGCGCCTCTTCCGGATTGCTGCCCACCAGCAGGATGACCTGCGAATCCTCGCACACATCCTTGATGGAGTTCGTCATTGCGCCCGAACCAAGTGTAGTTGCCAGACCGGCAACGGTGGGGGCGTGTCAAACACGTGCGCAGTTATCGACATTGGGGCTGTCGAATGCGCACCTCGCCATCTTCTGGAAGAGATATATATCCTCGTTGGTGGAACGCGAGCACGCGAACGCCGCGATGCTCTCGCCGCCGTGCTCCTCCTTGAGCCCGGCGAACTTGCGCGCCACCAGGTCGAGCGCCGTATCCCAATCTGCCGGCTCGAACTCGCCGGTCTCGGGGTTTTTCACCAACGGCGTGGTGATGCGGTCGGGGGAGTTCACGAAGTCGAAGCTGCCGGAACGGCCCTTCACGCACAGCAGGCCGTCGTTGGACGGGCCGTCGGCGGCCTGCGCGTCCACGATCTGGTCGCCCTTCACCACCAGGTCGAGCTGGCAGCCCACGCCGCAGTGCGGGCAGGTGGTGCGCACGGTATGGGTGTCCCATTCGCGGTACAGCCCGCGGCGCTTCTCCACCAGGGCGCCCGTCGGGCACGCCTGTGCGCAGTTGCCGCAGCTCTCGCAGATGGTGGCGTCCCAGTTCGACCCGAACGGCGCGCGAATGGTGGTGCGCACGCCGCGCTTGCCCGTTTGCAGCACGTGGTTGCCGGCCGCGTTGTTGCACGCGCCCACGCAGCGCTGGCAGGCGATGCACAGGTTGGGGTCGAAGCGCAGGAACGGATTGGAATCCAGCACCGGCTTGCGCGTTTGCGCAACGGGGAAGGTGGGGTGAGAAACGCCCACCTCGCGCGCCACGGCCTGCAGCTCGCAGGCGCCGTTCTTCACGCAGCTGAAGCAGTAGTCGGTCGAATCCAAGCCGTGGTTGGAGATCAGCAGGTCAACGGCCATGCGGCGGTACTTCAGCACGCGCTCGGTGGCCGTTTGCACCTGCATGCCGTCGACCACGCGCGTGGTACACGCGGGCACGGGGGCGTCCTGCCCCTCGACGTCGACCACGCACACGCGGCACGACCCGATGGCGCTGCGCTCGGCCAGATAGCACAGCGTGGGAATGTGGATGCCGGCCTCGCGGGCAACTTCCAAAACGGTCTGGCCCTCGCGCGCCTTGAGCGCGCGGCCGTCGATGGTGATGTTAAGCATACTGGATACGCCCCCCTTCGCAGGCGCCGGCGCCGAAGTGGTCGCAGCGCAGGCAGCGGCCGCATTCCTGCATGGCCTCCTCCGTGCTCATGGGAACCTCGACGGCATCGAAATCGTTCTTGCGCTCGCGCGCGGGGCGCTCGAGCACCTCCACGCGGCCGTACGCCGCGCGGTCGTTGGGCTGGGCCGGCGGAACCGTCACGCCGCAGTCGAGCGTGTGGTTGAATCCCAGCATATGGTCGATGTTGCGCGCGGCAACCTTGCCGGCGGCGATGGCCTTGATGGCCGACGCCGGGCCGGTTTGGCAGTCGCCGCCCACGAACACGTTCGCGCCCGCGGAGGCATCGGCGCCGCGGGCGGCAAGCGCCTCGGCGTCCATCTGCGCATGCAGCTGCTCATCCGCCTTGAACTCGCCCCATTCGGCCGCCATGCCGAACTCCTCGAACGGCGCGGACACGATGTTCTGCCCCACGGCGATCAGGATGACGTCGGCGGGGATGCGCATCTGCGGCTTGTCGGCGGCCACCGGCGCGGGACGGCCGCGCTTGACCGGGCCGATCATCTGCGGGTTCGTCAGCAGCGCGCAGCAGCGGCCCTGCTCGTCCTTCTCGATGGCGGCCGGAGCCTGCAGCGTGATCATCTCCACGCCCTCGGCGATGGCCGACTCGATCTCGGCCGGCAGCGCCGTCATGTCGGAGATGCGGCGGCGATACACCACCGACACCTCCTCGGCGCCGGCGCGCACCGCCGTGCGGCAGCAGTCCATGGCCACGTTGCCGCCGCCGATGACGGCCACCTTCTTGCCCGTGAAGTCGGGGTAATCGCCGTCGCCGATGCGTCCGAGCAGGTCAACGGCGGAAAACACGCCCTCGGCGTCCGTGCCGTCGATGCGCAGGCCCTTGCCGGTTTGCGCGCCGATGGCCACGTACACGGCGTCGTAATCCGCGGAAAGCTGCGCCATGCGCGCGGCGTCCACGGGGCTTTCGGTATGCACGGTGATGCCGCCCGCGGCCAGGATGCCGCGAATGTCCTCGTCAAGGCGCTCGCGCGGGAAGCGGTACGCGGGGATGCCGTAACGGATCATGCCGCCCAGCTGCTTGCGCTCCTCGAACACGTCAACGTCGTGGCCCATCAAGGCGGCGAAATACGCGCAGGTCAAACCAGACGGGCCGCCGCCCACGACCGCCACGCGGCGGCCGGTTGCGGGCAGGCGCTTCGGCACGGGCACCTGATCGGCGCGCGCGTGCTCGCAGGCGAACTCCTTGATGCCGCGGATGTTGAGCGGCGCGTCGATGAGCGTGCGGCGGCAACGCTGCTCGCAGGGATGCTCGCACACCAGGCCGCACGCGGTGGGGAACGGGTTGTCCTTGCGGATCATCTGCACGGCGCCGGCGTAATCCCCCTGCGCCACCAGCGCGATGTAGGCGGGCACGTTCACATGCGCCGGGCAGAACGTCTCGCACGGCACCGACTGGCCCACGCTGCGCTGGCATTCATGCTTGCTCACGTGGCTTTCAACCTCGGCGGCGAAGGCATCCAGGCCTTCCAACAGGGCGTTCGCCGATTCGTAGCCGATGGCGCAGTCGGACGTGTCGCGCACCATCTCGGCCAGCGCGCGCATGCGCTCGACCTCGGCGGCGTCGGCCTGGCAATCCACCAGATGGCGCAGCATGCCCGCCAGCTGAGGCAGGCCGTCGCGGCACGGCACGCACTTGCCGCACGTTTGCAACGCGCCCTCCTCGAGCAGCGTCAGCTGCTGCGCCAGAGGGCACATGCCCGGCGGCATGGCGTCGACGCGACGCTTCTGCCGGTCCAGGAACCCGCCGATGCGGGCATCGTCCGCCGAAGCGGGCGCAATGGACAATCTCGTCATTTCTCCCCCGTTTCGCCCGCTTACGCAGGCTTGCAACGCTTGCATGGGGACGGCAATGGTATAAGCCGCCCTATTGTACTCCTAGTGTTTTGATACTTGCGTAGTATCCTATGGCATAAGGCGAAGGCTCAGGTTTCCGTTTCGTTAACCCTCCGAAGAAACACACGCCGCAAAGCGAAAAAAGCCGCCGCCGAAACGCAAGCCGTCAAGGCGAACGTTCCGGGCGACGGCTCTCAAAACCGGACACTTTGGGGACGTAGCGCTAAGTGTCCGAGGTCGACCCCAAAACCCGCCGGGCATTTCGGTCGGACGCTTCGGGGACGTAGCATTATCTGCCAGGAGCCAGCCCCGAAAAGCCCAAGCGCCTCGAACGCGTAGCGTTATCCGCGCGAACAGCGCAAACACTTCAGACGCGTGGCCCTACACGCCCGGAGCCTCCGCCCCACGCGAGCCCGCGCCCCTTCCGCGCAAACCCGCCTTACAGCGCGGCCTTGATGGCGCGAGACAGGTCCTCGAAAGTCTCGTACGCGGGAATCTCCGGATGCTCGGCCTTGATGGTGACGGTGCTGCGGAACAGGAAGCCCGCCTTCGACGCCTTGATCATGCCCAGATCATTGTAGCTGTCGCCCGAGGCGATGGTCTCGAAGCCGCAGGAATGCAACGCGCGGACCGTGGTCAGCTTCGTCTGATCGCAGCGCATGCGATAGCCGGTGATGGTGCCGTCGTCGGCAACTTCCAGCGTGTTGCAGAAGATGGTCGGCCAACCGAGCTTCTCCATGATGGGCCGGGCGAACTGCTCGAACGTGTCGCTGATGATGATTACCTGGGTCTGCGCGCGCAGGTCGTCCAGGAACTCCTTGGCACCGGGAACGGGCTGGATGTCGGCAATGACTTCCTGGATCTGCGGCAAGCCCATGCCGTGACGGCGCAGCACGTCCAGGCGGAACTGCATGAGCTTGTCGTAGTCAGGCTCATCGCGCGTGGTGCGCATGAGGTCGGGGATGCCGGCCTTTTCCGCGAACGCGACCCAGATCTCCGGTGCCAGCACGCCTTCCAGGTCCAGACATACGATATTCATTCCCATGAGGGTTCCTTTCACGCCGTCGTTGCTTTCGCAAGCCTCTTATGCGCATAAGCATAGGCTAACCCGCCGACGCGCCCGACCACGTTCCGGCCAATGCCGCAAGCGAACGGGGAAACGGCGCCCGATAAGGCGACCGCGTTTCTGACAGATAGTGCTACGTCCCCGAAGTGTCCGACCAAAGCGTCAGGCTTATGACGAAACGCCGGCAAGCCGCGGCGTTGCGCTATCATCGGCTCATCCGTTCGATATGGAAGGGGACCGATGGCACGGTTGTTCATTGTCGAGGACGATGCCTCCCTGCGGGAGAATCTTGTGCGCATGCTCAAACTTAAGGGGCACGAATGCCTTTACTGCGAGTCGTTCGCGAACGCCGCGGGCGAGGCTTTGACCGCATGCCCCGATTGCATCCTGCTCGATCTTTCGCTCCCCGGCGCGTACGGCCACGAGATCTGCCGCTCCATCCGCCAGGGAAGCAACGTCCCCATCATCGTCCTGACCTCCTCCGATAGCGAGTTCGACGAGGTCATGAGCATGAACGTCGGCGCAGACGACTACGTGGTCAAGCCCTATCGCCCCGCCGCGCTGCTCGCCCGCATCGACCGCGCGCTCGCGCGCAGCGGCTCCGCCGATTCGGCGCGCAGACAGCTGGAACGCGACGGCGTTTTGCTCGACCCCGTGCGAGCAGAGGTGTCGTATCGCGGCAAAACCGTCGAGCTGTCGCGCAACGAGCTGCTGATCCTGCGCATCCTTATGGAGAACGCGGGCTCCATCATCTCGCGTAGCGAGCTGATGGACGAGCTTTGGCAAACCGACGCGTTCGTCGACGACAACACGCTCACGGTGAACGTGAACCGCCTGCGTCGCAGCCTGCAGTCCGCAGGCGTGCCCGACGACTTCATCACCACCCGCCGCGGCCTGGGCTACGTGATCCGATGAGCGCCGCGATTCGGGGAAACCGCACGCCGGATGCGGCATCCAACCCGCCCGCCGAACCGCCACGCACCCCCGCGCCCGCGCAACCCGCCGCCGACGACCGCGCCGACCGTTCGGAGCGCGCCTACTCCTTCGGCACGTACCTCCGATCGCACGCCGGGTTCGCGATCGGCGCGATCGCCCTGATAGCCGTCGTTGCGGGCATCATGGCCGTCACCGGCTCGAACGCTTCGGCGATCGCGCTCGTTTCCCTCTGCGAAGCCCTGTTCGCCAGCGCCGCGCTCGCCGGCGGGTTTTTGCGCGACCGCGAGTTCTACCAGCAGCTCGACCTGTTCTGCGATTCGCCCGAAAACGCGCGCTACCTCTCGTCGATCCTGGACGAACCGCGCACGCTCGAAGGCTCCATCGCCTACCGCGCGCTCGCCGTGCAGGGCAAAGCCGCCTCCGACGAGCTTGCCGCGCGTTCCCGCGACATGAAGGAATATCGCAACTACATCGAGCTATGGGTCCACGAGGCCAAAACGCCCATCGCATCGGCGCAGTTAGCGCTGTCGAGCCTTCACGGGCCCGAAATCAACAAGGTACGCGGCGACCTCGACCGCATCGAATCCCGCGTTGAGCAGGCGCTTTACTACGCACGCTCGGCAACGCTGAGCGAGGACTTCTCTATTGAGGAACTGAACCTTGCGGCCCTCGCGCGCAAAGCGTGCCGTCACCGATCCCGCACGCTCATTGGCGCAGGGGTCTCGCTCGAGTTCGCCATCGACGACGAGCTCAAGGTGCTCGCCGACGCGAAATGGACCGACTTCATCATCGGCCAGGTTCTGGAGAACTCGGCGAAGTACGGAGCGAAGACCATTCGATTCGAAAGCACGGTGAAGGACGCGGGCACGAAAGACGGCTGCGTCGAGCTGGTGATCGCAGACGACGGCGACGGCATCCCCGCTGCTGACGTGCCACGCGTGTTCGACCGCGGCTTCACGGGAAGCCGGGGCCGCACGCATCACAAGGCAACGGGCATGGGGCTGCACCTAGCCGCCGTGGCCTGCGAGAGGATGGGCCTTGGCCTACGCATTTCCTCAGAAGAGGGAACGGGCACCACCGTCGCGCTGACCTTCCCCCTCGACCGCACGCGCATGGATCTGGCGGGATCCTAGCCGACGCCCATTGCAAACCGCGATCCGCCCGCGCACTACCCGTCGGCGCCTACGGCGACGAACCTTACAACATCGTAAGATTGCGGTAAGGCCCTTCGATGGCTCCGTTTTCGCGAGCGCCGCATCATGGGGATATACCGAATCAAAGAGAAAGGAATCCCCCCATGACCATGGTTACCGCAACCCCTCCGGCGGGCATCGCGAATGCGGGCACGTCCGACAACCGCAACGTCCTGCTCTCCGTGCGCGATGTTCGGAAGGTCTACGGCTCGCGCGAAGCCATCACGCGCGCGCTCGACGACGTGTCGTTCGACATCTGCGAAGGCGAGTTCGTCGGCGTGATGGGCCCGTCTGGCTCGGGCAAGAGCACGCTTTTGAATTGCATCTCTACTATCGATACCGTGACCAGCGGAAACATCGTCTTGAACGGGCTCGACATCACACAGCTGCGCAGCCGCCAGCTCTCCAAGTTCCGCCGCGACGACCTGGGCTTCATCTTCCAGGACGCAAACCTGCTGGACACCCTGACCGGTTTCGAGAACATCGCCCTGGCCCTCACCATTAAGGGCGAGAAGGCCGACGCCGCTCTCGACCAGCAGCTGGCATGGCTGCGCCAGATGGTCGACTGGCAGGACGAGACGCAGGACTCGCGCGAGTTCCTGAAGGACCTAAAGGTCGACCTAGCGCCGACCGAGGTGTTCGTGTTCACCCCGAAAGGCGAGGTCATGAGCTTGCGGGCGGGCTCCACGCCGGTCGATTTCGCCTACGCCATCCACACCGAGGTGGGCAACCATTGTGTGGGCGCGA
>OIYV01001423.1_pt1 | contig 11519 bp, 12 predicted proteins | sample 1588251 | NCBI WGS metagenome assembly OIYV01 (sample SAMN03283282) | human gut metagenome | biome: human-associated habitat; material: feces | host: Homo sapiens | place: Peru | collected 2012
TGCAGGTGCTGTAGAGCAGGACACCGCCCGCGCGGACGTACTGCGCCTGACGGCGCAAGATGCGCTCTTGCAGTTGGGGAAGCGACGCATCGGGCGTCTTATAGCGGATATCCGGCTTTTTGCGGATCACGCCGAGGCCGGAGCACGGAACATCGGCAAGCACCAGATCAAAACGCCCGTCCCACTCCGGCTGCGGCTGCGCCGCGTCTTGCAGGCAGGTGCGCAGCACGGTGATGCCAAGGCGCTGCGCGCCCTTTTCGATCAGCGGCAGCTTGTGCGGGTGGATATCGCACGAAAGGATGCTGCCGGTGTTTCCCATGGCAATGGCGGCGGCAAAGCTCTTGCCGCCCGGTGCCGCGCAGCAGTCGAGCACGCGCATCCCCGCCTGCGGCCGCGCAGCAAGCACGGAAAGGCGCGCCGCAGCGTCCTGCACATAGAACAGTCCCTGCGCGAAGGCGTCGAGCCGTTCCAGACTTCCCGTCGCGCTGACCTCCAGACAGTCCGGCAGCCACGGATGCGCGCAGACTTCGACGCCCGCCTGAAGTAACATATCCTTTAGCGTTTCCGTATCGGTCTTGAGGGTATTGACCTGCAAAATCATCGGCGTGATCTGATTGTTGCTCTGCATCAGGCGTTGCGCCGTCTGCGCGCCGTACTGCGCCCGAAGGAGTGCGGCAAGCGGCTCCGGATGGCTGTAGCGCAGCGCGGCATCCTGCGGCATCGGCAGCGCACCGGCACGCAGGACGGAACGCAAAATGCCGTTGACCGTTCGCGCGGCGGCAGGGTTCGCAAAACGCTTGGCCTGCTCAACCGCCTCGTGAACGGCGGCGGAGGCAGGGATCTTATCCAAAAACCGGAGCTGATAGAGCGCAAGGCGCAGGATGTCGCGCACGACGGGCTGCAATTTTCCTCTCGCGAAGCCGTCGATCCAGTGATCCAGCAGCAGTCGATTCTGCTGCACGCCGTAGCACAGCCTGCTTGCCAGCGCCGCCTCGCGGCGATCCATATGCAGCTCCTTCAGCGCCGCCTCCGACCACGCACCATTTACACGGCACGCGATCAGCACGCGCAGCGCGGCATCGCGCCCGTTCACTGCGGGAGCGGATGCCCGCGGAAATAGTCCGCAGCGGCCATCCGCTTGCCGCCGTCGGCCTGTAGAACGGAGATGACGACCGTGCCGTCCCCGCAGGCGATCTCAAGTCCCTGCTCGGTCAGACCAAGCACGGCTCCGGCCTCCCACTGTGTTCCCTCCCGCGCGGGCAGCGCGGCATAGACCTTAAAGCGGGTCTGACCGAGCTGCATGGTAGCGACGGGCCACGGGTTCAGGCCGCGCACCTGATCGACGATCTGGCGGCGCGTCTTCGTCCAGTCGATGGGGCAAAGCGCCTTGGTCAGCATCGGCGCGAAGGTCGCCTTTTGCGCGTCCTGCGGGGTGCGCGCGGCACGTCCCGCCTCAACGGCGCGCAGCGTGTCGCATAGCAGCTCTGCGCCGATCTGCGCAAGGCGGTCAAGCAGCTCCTGCGCATTTTCCTGCGGCGCAATGGGGGTGCGGCGGATCTCGATGATGTCTCCGGCGTCCATTTCCGCCGCCATATACATCGCCGTCACGCCGGTCTCGTCCATTCCGTTCAGGATCGCCCACTGCACCGGCCCCGAGCCGCGCAGCTCGGGCAGAACGCTCGCGTGGATGTTGATGCATCCGAGCTTCGGGATGTCCAGAACCGCCTGCGGCAGGATCTTGCCGTAGGCAACAACGGCGATCACGTCCGGCGCAAGCGCGCGCAGCGTTTTGATCACTGTCTCGTCGCGGAAGGACACGGGCTGGTAGACGGGAAGCCCCGCCGCCAGCGCGACCTTCTTGACCTCGGACATTTCTATTTTCATGCCGCGGTTTTTCGGCATATCAGGCTTGGTAAACACACCGACCAGCGAAAAGTGCTCGTCGATCAGACGTTTCAGACAGGTCGCCGCAATATCCGGCGTCCCCATAAAAACTACTCTCATGCTTCCTCCGCCATTTTCTCGATCTCCTCGTCGGTGAGCTTGTGCGAGGCGATCTCCGTGTAAATATGACCGTCCAAATGGTCGTTTTCATGGCACAGGCAGCGCGCGATCAGATCCTCCCCTTCGATCTCGAACCACTCTCCCTTACGATCCTGCGCGCGCGCCTTGACGTGCTGCGGACGCTTGACCATCCAGTACTCGCCCGGAACGCTGAGGCAGCCTTCCATGCCGTCCTGCTGGCCGGACGTTTCCAAAATTTCGGGGTTGATCAGCTCGATGATCTCCTCGCCGGTGTCCATGACGAAGATGCGGCGCAAAATGCCCACTTGCGGCGCGGCAAGACCCACGCCGTTGGCGTCTACAAGGGTCTGCTTCATGTCGTCGAGCAGGGTGAACAGGCGCTCGTCAAAGCGGGTCACGGGGCGGCAGCGCTTGTGCAGCGCGGGATCTTCCACGGTCAAAATCTTTCTCAGTGCCATGTAATTCTCCTAATCATCAGCGTTCACGTCGGCATAGAGCCAGACGCCACGGTTTCGCGGATCCTTCGCAATGGATCGTATATGGTAAGCAAGCAGCTCCCGCAGGCGGCGGGTGTTACGGCAGCTTATCGTCAGTGTGCAGCGGTAGTGAAATTTAATGCGCGCAACGCGCGCGGGCGCAGGGCCGAGCAGCACGGCCTCCTCCTGCGCATAGTCCGGCGAACGGAGGTGGGTTTGCAGCACCTCGCGGAAGCGGCGCGCCGTCTGCCACACCTGCGCCTCCTGCCGCCCGTGAAACGTCACGGTCAGCAGCGCGGCAAAAGGCGGGCAGCGGCGGAGCTTTCGCAGGGGCAGCTCCGCTTCGTAAAAGGCGTCGTAGTCCTGCGCTGCCGCAAGCTCGATCACCTGATTTTTCGGTGTCACGGTCTGGATAAGGGCGGTGCCGGCGCGCGCGCCTCTGCCTGCCCGACCGATCACCTGCGTGATCATATTAAATGTCGTCTCGGCGGCGCGGTAGGAGCCAAAATAGAGAGAGGCATCCGCGTCTAAAACGCCGACAAAGGTGACGTTCGGGAAGTCCAGCCCCTTGGCGACCATCTGCGTGCCGAGCAGGATGGGTATGTTCTCCTTGCGGAAGCGCGAGAGTAGCTTCTCGTGCGTGTTGACGGCGGAAAGCGTGTCGGCATCCATGCGCAAAAGCGCGCTGTCCGGCAGAAGCGCCTTGAGCTGCTCCTCAGCCCGCTGCGTCCCGCAGCCGATCTGCTTCAAATGTCCGCCGCAGACGGGACAGCACGGCGGCAGCGGCTCGGAATGGCCGCAATAGTGGCACATCAGCCGCTCGTTTGCCTGATGGTAGGTCAGGCTCACGGAACAGGCGGGACAGGTCGGCACGTTGCCGCACTCCACGCAGACAAGCATCCTGCTCGCGCCGCGACGGTTGAGCAGCAGGATCGCCTGCTCGCCGCGCCGACGCGTCTCAAGCAGCGCCTCTTGCAGCGGTGCGCTGACGATCGTCGCATTGCCTTCTTTCAGTTCGCGCTTCATGTCGACGATCCGCGTCGCGGGAAGCGCCGCGCCGTTATAGCGGGTCTTTAAGCAATAGAGCGAATAAACGCCGGTTTTCGCGCGGTACATAGTCTCGATGCTCGGCGTCGCAGAGCCAAGAACGACCAGTGCATTCTCCTGCGCGCCGCGATAGATCGCGACCTCCGCCGCATGGTAACGCGGCGCATTTTCCGACTTATAGGTATGCTCCTGCTCTTCGTCGATCAGGATCAGTCCTAAGTTTTGCAGCGGCGCAAAGATCGCGCTGCGCGTGCCGAGGACGACCCGCGCCTGACCGCTGCGAATGCGCTTCCATGTGTCGTAGCGTTCCGTGATGCGCAGGGCGCTGTGCAGCACGGCGACCTCGTCGCCGAAATGAGAAGCGACAAGCGAAAGCAGCTGCGGCGTCAGGGCGATCTCCGGCACAAGCAGTGCGGCCGAACGACCGCGCCGCAGGCAGTCGTCAATGAGGCGCAGGTAGACGGAGGTCTTTCCGCTCCCAGTCACACCATAGAGCAGCGCAACGCCCGCCTTCGGTCGGCGTGCCTGCGCGCAGAGGCCTTCGAAGGCCGCGCTCTGCTCCGACGTCAGGCGGATCGGCTGCGCGGGCGGCACGTCGGTCAGTGTCGGCAGACGGAAGATTTCCTCCTCGCTGTAGCTCAAAAAGCCCAGCTTCTCCAAGCGGTTGAGCGTCGCCATGGTCGCGCCGGTGAAATAGCATAGCTCCTTCGCCGCGCACTGCCCCACCGTGGCAAGCAGCTCCAGCGCCGCCGCTTGCAGCGGCGCGGATTTGCGCTTCGTCTGCGCGTATTGCAGCGCTTCCTGCGCGCAAACCTCGAGCGTGACAATGCGCTCGGTCTTGTCGGCAACACGGCGATAGCTGCGCGCCGTGGAGGAGATCAGGCGCTTGTTTTGCAGATAGCGCAGCGCCTTGCGCAGCTCCTCTTCCTGAAACTGCTTCCTCAGCGCCGCATACTCCGCGCTGCCGCCAAACTCGGAAATGGCAAGCAGCACGGCGCGCGCCCCTGTCGAGCGAAGGTCGGGCACGCCGTCTGACAGGATGGTATAGGTCTCCTGCGCACGGAACCAGACACCGGCGGGCAGGATCGCTTTGATTGCCTCGTAAAAGGTGCAAAAATATCGTTCTCGCAAGAAAGCCGCCATTCGCAGCGCACGCAGATCGAGCAGCGGATCGGCATCCAGTACCTCCAGCAGCGGCTTGAGCGACGTCTCGTCGCCCTCTTCCAGCGTAAGCACGACACCCTCCGAACGCCGATTGGCGCGGCCGAACGGCACCATGACCCGCGCGCCGACACGCACCGGCATGGACGCGCGATAGCTATAGGGCTTGTCAATGGCGTAAATCGCCGCTGATACGGCAATCTTTGCGATCATTTTTTACTTGTTGATCGTCGCTGCGAGCTTTCCCTCGGCGACCTCACGAATCGCAAGCGTCACGGGTTTGTCCGTCAGCGGCGTGTGGAAGGTCTCGGACTCGATCGAGAGCTGGCGGGCGCGGCGGGCGATCACATTGACCATCAGATAGCGGCTGTTGATATGCTTCAAAAGATCAGCCATTGCAGGATAAAGCATTTTCGTTTTCCTCCTTGAGTCGAATGGTTTTATATTGAGAACGGCAGGATTCCGCCGTCAGGATCGCCTGAAACTCGGCGACCGCACGGTCGATATCGTCGTTGATCACGGTATACTGGTACTTTTTCGCAAGCTCGCACTCCTGGAAGGCAATGCGCAGGCGTCTGGCGGCAGTGGCGGCGTCGGTATCGCCGCGGCCGGCAAGTCTCCTGCCAAGCTCCTCAAAGGAGGGCGGCGCGATGAAGATCGTAATGGCGTCCGGCCGCCGCTGCATCACTTGCAGGGCGCCCTGCACCTCGATCTCGAGCACGACGCTGATCCCGCTTGCAAGCGCGGCATCGACTTCTTTTTCCGGCGTGCCGTAGTAGTTTCCGGCATAGACTGCGTGCTCCAGCAGCGCGCCGTCGCGGATCATTTCCTCAAAGCGGGGCTTATCGACAAAGTGATAATGCACGCCGTCGATCTCCCCGGGGCGAATGGCGCGTGTCGTCGCGGAGACGGAATAGCGCAGCGAGGGGTTGCTCTGCATCACGCGGTGCAGCACCGTGCCCTTGCCGACGCCGGAAGGGCCGGAGACGATAATGATTCTTCCCTCTTTCATGCGTCCTCCTGCGTCTCGTCGAGCCGTTTTGCGATCATTTCCGGCGTCAGCGCCGAGAGGATCACATGATCCGTATCCATGACCAAAACGGCACGTGTTTTTCTGCCGAAGCTGGCGTCGATGAGCATTGCGCGCTCCTTCGCCTCCTGCACCAGCCGCTTGACCGGCGCGGAGTCGGGGCTGACTACCGTCAGCAGGCGGCGGTCGGAAACAAGGTTTCCGTAACCGATGTTGATCAGTCTCATATGCGCCTCACTCGATGTTCTGGATCTGTTCGCGGATCTTTTCCAGCTCCGCCTTGATCTCGACGACGCTGCGCGTCTGCTCTAAGTCGTTCCCCTTTGAGCCGATGGTATTGGCCTCACGGTTCATCTCCTGAAGCAGGAAATCGAGTTTCCTTCCCACCGCGCCGCCGGAGGTCAGCAGCTGCTCCAGCTGGCTGAGGTGACTGCGCAGACGCACGGTCTCCTCGTCCACGGCGACCTTATCGGCGAAGATCGCGGCCTCCGTCAGGATGCGGCTCTCGTCGATGTTGCGTCCCTCCAGCACCTCGCGCAGCTTGTTTTCCAAACGCTCGCGATACTGCGAAACGGTCACGGGGCTGCGCGCCTCGACTTTTTCCACGTAAGACAGGATGACCGCCGCGTGCGCGCGCAGGTCTGCGGCAAGCGTCTCGCCCTCCGTGCGGCGCATGGTATTGTAGCCCTCCAGCGCCTCGCGCGCAACACTGAGGATGTCCTGCGTGTTGCGCTGCTCATCCTCCTCCGGCTTTTCCACAAGGAAGACGTCGGGCAGACGGCTCAGGCCGACCGCGCCAATGTCGTCGCGCACGCCGTAGTCGCTGACCAGCGTCTTGAGCGCCTGCAAATAGCCCTCCACCGCGGGGCGGTTGAGGTTGACGCAGACATTCTCCCCCGCAGTGGCGTTGACGGTGACAAACACGTCCACCTTTCCGCGCGAAACATACTGCTTGACCGCCTGCTTGAGCGACTCCTCCGCATAGGAGAAGGCGCGCGGCAGGCGCACGGAGCAGTCGAGAAAGCGATTGTTGACGGAGCGCAGCTCCACGGTGATCTCCCGACCGTTGCACGTCTTTACGGCGCGTCCATAGCCGGTCATGCTGTAAATCAAAGGGATCCTTCCTCTCGTTGAGATTATCGGCAGCCGTTGCAGAGGCACTGCATACACATCATCGTGCTGCACAGTCTGCAACATTCGTCGGTATCGTCGTATTGTTCCTGTCGATAGGTGTAGGCACCGGTGCCGCTCGCACCGTTCATCGCGCTGCGATACTCCATGTTGGACGGATCCATACTCGCCGCGATGCGGAAATTCTGCATCGCCTCGTCCATCCAGCCGCGCCGCTGCGCGATCACGCCGCGCAGATAGTACCACTCGGCGCTGTGCGTGGAGATCCCGTCGAGCATTGCCTCCGCGCGGTCGAGCTGGCCGCGCTGGATCAGCATCCGCACCTGCGCAAACTCCGCACTGCCGCCGCTCGTCCCGCGAGAAGAGGAAGTGCTGCCGGAGGAAGCGGGCGCGCCGCGCGTGAGCGTGTCGTAGGCCTCGTTGATCTCCTTCATTTTCTCCTCGGCAAGGTCTGCCAAGGGGTTGTTTTCATAGTTGTCCGGATGATACTTTCGGGCAAGCTCTCGATATGCCTTTTTGATCTCTTCCTCCGACGCGCCGTGCGGCACGCCAAGGACTTCATAGGGATCTTTCATTTGTGTTTTCCTTTCCTGAACGTACCCTCGGCAACGCTGTGAAGAACGGAGGGAAGGCCGAAGTATACGATATTGTGTACGATCGCGCCGTCCGGCATGGGCGGCATCAGCTCGAGCGCGGAGGCGGCAAGGCTGATGGAGGCCTCCACCGTGTCGATCAGCGCCTCTCGATCCGCTTGTGTCAGAGCGCCGTCCTGCAATTCATAGCGGTATCTCAGCGGGTTATAGCTCCCTCTTTGCAGATCCTTCGGCAGGTCCTCCAGCGCGTCGGCCAGATAGAGAAAGCGCCCGACATGATAAAGCAGTTGTTCCGCCACACGGCGCTCCTCCCGATCGGGGACGGTCGCGGCGCAGGCGCGCAGGAGGCTTGCAAACGCGTCAGCCGCGCGGTCGATGCTCGCGCAGTGCGCCTGCTCCAGCACACGCAGCGTTGCCAGACGCGTCTGAAACACCTCGTTTGCCTCCGGCAGCCGCCTGGCGGCCTTGCGGTAGGCTCTGCGATAGAGCAGCAAACCCGCGCCCGCCGCGAGCCGGTGCATCCCGCCGCCGTCGCTGCGCGCGTCGCGCAGCTTCCAGTAAGACAGGAGCACGCTCAGATCCGCGCACGTGCGCATCACCTCGTCGGCAGGCAGGCATTCCTTCCTGCAAACCACCCGCGCGGGGCAGAAGCAGCGCTGCGCACACAGTCCCTCCTTTCGCTGCAAGAGGAAATAGAGGAACGTCATGTCGTAGTTGACCAAAAAGCGTGCGCGGAAGCCGTAATGGAGCCGAAGGCTGCGGCACAGGCCGCAATAGGCGGCGTGATAGCGCTCTTTCTGCTCCGGCGTCAGGCGGTCGTTGCGGGGCAAGACGTAACCGAACATCAGCCGTTACGTTCCACCTGCACGGTGTACGGCCCGCCGGTCACGACCACATCGAGGTCATCCACCAAAACGGTGAGCGTAGCGCCGCGCTCCGGCTCGTTCGCGTCATAATCCTTGGAAAGATCCACCGCGACGGTGAACTGTTCCTTCGTCAGCGCCTCAATGGCGCTTCTGACGCCCTTAACGGTGATCGTGACCGTCTGCTTTTTCAGGCGGTAGCGGCTGAGATAATCCTGCCGCTGGATCTCCGTTTCGCTGAACGTGAACTCCTTGGTGATGACCTCATCCTTGCTGTCGATGACGGTCACGCGGTAAGGTCCGCCGACCACGCCGACCTGCGCCCCGTTCGGCAGCACGAATTTCAGCTCCACGGTATTCTCACCGGTCTGCGAGAGCGTGAAGTCGCGCAGATTGACCGAGGCCTTGATGTCGGAGGCGGTGAACTGCTTGAGCTGCGAGGCGTGGCCGCGCAGCGTCACCTTGATTGTCTGACCGCTTTGCAGTGCAAGGTCCTGCCGATCGTCCTCCCGCAAAATGGCAGACGTGGGGATCGTCACGGTCTTTCTGGACAGTGCGTTGAGCTTCACCGTCGCGGAGACGGACACCGTATCTTTCAGGAAGGTGACGCCTCCGGGAAGCTCCGGCGTAAAGGCAGGCAGTTCATAGACCACGTCCTCGGAAACGTCGGCAAGATCGATCTCAATCTCGTGATATGCCTGTCCGTCCTTGCGCGGCAGCGCCGCAAGCGCAGCTGCGCTGCCTGCGACCTGATAAGACGAGGGTGTGGAAAAGCTGTAGTCTACGTCCGCTGCGGTCGCGCCGCCGCCGTCTTTGAACTTCAGTTCGACCTTCACCGTCTCGCAGAGGACGATGGGGATCGTCGTTTCGATCGACTCGGCAGAGACCGTCGTGTAACCGTCCAGCGGGATCTCATTTCCGTCCGCGTCGATCATATGGTATTTGAGTCTCGGCTCCAAAATGCGCGTATCCGTGATCTCGTCGAGATCGGAGTAGTCCTTGAGATCGAGCCGAACCACGGCGTGGTCGATCTGCTCAACGACCGCCTCCGGCCCCTTGACGGAAAGCGTCGCGGGCGAAAGCACCACGGCGTCTTCGTCGATAGTCACGCCGTCGGGAAATACGCCCTCGTATTCCAGCGACACCGGTACCTCCGGTTTTTCCTTGACGCGGCTGATCGGCAGCGACAGTTTCACACTGCTGCGGTCGAGAATGCGGATGTCGCCGGCGGCGACCGTCTCCGGATACTCCAGCGACCAGCTCACCTCAGCCTCACCGTCGGTCAGGCTCTCTTCCGTGATGCGGCTGACGTTGCAGACGGCGGTCAGGGTGCTGTTATTGAGCTTCTTCAAATCCGAACGCTTGCCGGAGAGCTTGACGTTTACGCGGAAATTATCGCCGCCCACGAGCATCAGTCCACGGCTCTCCAGCTCGGTAACGCCATCGTAGCGCACCTTGATGGAACGCACGTTGATGGTATCGTCGGGGTTGACCACGGTGACGGCATAGACCCACAGGCCGATGGAGATCACAAGGGCAAGCAAAAAGGCAAGTATCTTATTTTTCAGCATCGGTATCATCCTTCTTCAGGTTCTTCCAAACCTTGTTCCACAGCTTGCGGGGCGCGCTCGTCTTTTCCTCGCGCTTCGGCGCAAGCTCCGTCATCAGGAGCTTTTCGAGCGTCTGCGGTGCAAGATGGCGCTTAAGCATCCCGCCGATGGCGACGGAGATGGTCCCCGTCTCCTCCGAGACGATCACCACGAGCGCATCGGACACCTCGCTCATGCCGATGCCTGCGCGGTGGCGCGTGCCAAGGTCAGAACTGATGTTATGATTCTCCGTCAGCGGCAGAACGCAGCCCGCGGCGGCAATGCGCTCGTTGCGAATGATCACCGCGCCGTCGTGCAGCGCCGCCTTGATGAAGAAAATATTGCGCAAAAGCTCGGTGGATACGATCGCGTCGATCACCGTTCCGCTTTTTTGGTAGTCCATGAGCGAAGTCGTGCGCTCAAAGACGATCAGCGCGCCGGTGCGCTCCTTCGACATGATTTCGCAGGCATTCACCGTCTGTGTGATGACGCGGTCGATATCCCGTTTTTCCTCTTTGGTAGAAAGGATCTCGCGGAAGGACTTGCCGCCCAACTTTTCCAGCATCCTGCGAAGCTCCGGCTGGAAGATCACGACCAGAACGATCAGACCGATCTCGACCACCCGGTCGAGAATGAAGTTCGTCAGGTACATATTGAGCAGCTGCGTCAGCGCCGTCATCAGTAATATGATGACGACACTCTTCAGGATTCTGGCGGCACCGGTCGTGCGCAGCATGAAAAACAGCTTATAGATCAGATATGCCACCAAGAGAATATCCACCACGTCCATCACCTTGATGATGGGAAGCATGGAGATCAGATCTTTAAAAAAGTTCAGGATAGCGTTCATTCGTAAAAGCCCCATCTGTCCATCGTATAATTATTCGTCTAATTATACCCGATTTCCCCGTCAATAGCAAGTGCCAATCCACGAAAATTCTGCGCGGACTTAAAATAGTTTTTCGCAGGCCGTCAAAAAGCGCCGCACCTCGGCGGTCGTGTTAAAATAGCCGAAGCTGGCGCGCAGCGTTCCGGTCTCCAGCGTTCCAACGCTGCGGTGTGCCTCCGGCGCGCAGTGAAGTCCGGCGCGCAGCGCAAAGCCGTGGTCGGAAAGACGCTGCGCCGCCTCCTCGCAGTCGACACCACGCACGCGGAAGGAGGCCACGGCGCTCTGCCCCTCTCCGAAATAGCTCTCGATCGCCTGCATTTTCTCCATACCCTGCCGGAACCGGTGAAGGAGCTTGCGCTCGTGCTGCGCGATCCGTTCCCTGCCGATCCGACGGACAAAGCGCATTCCGGCGGCAAGCCCCGCGATGGATGTCACGTTCTGCGTGCCCGCCTCCAGCGGCAACACGGAACGGCAGATCAAGCTCATGCGCGACTTCCGCGTGAAGGGCTTCTGCTCCGTCGTCTCCTACGTGCCGCGCATCATCGAGAAGCTGGACGCGGAACCGACGGGCGACCACGACATCCCCTCCCTGCGCGTGGGCATCTTCGGCTCGGAAACCTTCTCGGACGAGATGCGCAGCAAGATCGAGAAGCGCCTCCACATCGAATGCTTCGACATCTACGGCATGACCGAGACGGGCGGCATCGGCACGACG
>OIYV01001424.1_pt1 | contig 11504 bp, 18 predicted proteins | sample 1588251 | NCBI WGS metagenome assembly OIYV01 (sample SAMN03283282) | human gut metagenome | biome: human-associated habitat; material: feces | host: Homo sapiens | place: Peru | collected 2012
GAATGGACTATTGGACAGCACGGAATTGATATTGATGGTAATAAAGTTAAACTTATTAAACATGAACATATTGAAGAAGAAGTAATTCATGCAACTTTATTTACTAAAAAATATAATAATTACTTTGCAAATGGTATGCTTTCAGGTAATAGACACAGTAAAGAAATTAATTTGTAATCATAATTACGTAAAAATTATGTCAAGTATTAATAAAAGTACTTGGCATTTTTAGTTATTTTAAAAGTTACCTAATTCTCGTTTAATTATATTATTGAAATATATGGTTATAAAATAATTTTACATTTAGCATTGACAAGTGTAGTAAATACACATATAATATAAGTATAAGGAGGTGTTTTTATGACTAATTCAACTACAAATATTACTATTCGTATGGATTCTGATTTAAAAGCGAAAGCAGATGAGTTGTTTAATGACTTGGGCATTAATATCTCTACTGCCTTCAATGTGTTTGTACGTCAATCGGTACGTGAAGGAAGAATTCCTTTTAATATTTCTTTAAATCAACCAAATAAAGAAACAATAGCAGCTATGATGGAAGCTGAAAGAATCTTAAAAGATCCTAACGCAAAACGTTATGATAATGTGGAAGATTTATTTAGAGATTTAGATAGTGAATAAATACAAATATGATATTATAACAACCTCTCAATTCAGGAAAGAATACAAGCGAGCTAAAAATCGCGGATTCAAAATCGAATTGTTAAAAGAGGTTGTATGCTTACTTGCTGATGGAGAAAAATTGCCTGAAAGGTATAAAGATCATTTACTTACAGGTAATTGGTTTGGGTATAGAGAATGTCATATTCAACCTAATTGGCTATTAATTTATCGTATTGATGATGATGTGCTAGTATTAACTTTAACAAGAACAGGAACGCATAGCGACTTGTTCTAAAAATATTGATTATTTCACAAAGAGTATGTTATTATTATAAAGCGTTAACGGGAGGTTTTAGAAATGCCTAGAGAGTTTATAACATTCAAATGTACAGAATGTGGTGAAGAAAATTACATCGGCGATAGAAATAAGAAGAAGCATCCAGATAAGATGGAAATCAAAAAGTATTGCCCTAGATGTAACAAAATGACTGTTCATAAGGAGAAAAAATAAGCTACTGCTTATTTTTTTAATATATGGAAGTAACAAGATTAGTTTGTGGTATTTTCCAGACAAATACCTATATTCTAGAAATTGATAATAAAATCATTATCATTGATCCTGCTTGTAAGATGGAAAAACTATTACCTTACTTAGAAGGAAAAGAATTATTAGCTGTCTTACTAACTCATGGTCACTTTGACCATATTAAGGCTTGTGATGACTTATATAAACAATATAAGGTTTCTATCTATATTCATGAAGCTGATATTGAAACGACTAAAAATAAGGGCTGGGGAAGGGTCTTTGGTTTACAAGCTGTACCTACTATCAGTGTTCCTTTAGTTAAACTTAAGGAAACCAAATATAAGATTGGTCCATTTAACTTTGAAGTGTTATTTACACCAGGTCATTCAAAGGGTTCTGTATGTTACTTATTTGATGATTGTATCTTTACGGGTGATACCTTATTCAAATTAGCATGTGGAAGGTGTGACTTAGAAGGTGGCGATATTAGTGAAATGAAAAGTTCGCTAAGATTGTTAAAGGGTTTAAATCCTTCTATGATTGTCTATCCAGGGCATGATGAAATTACAAATTTAGAATACGAAATTGAAAATAATTCCTACTTAGTGTAGGAATTTTTATTTTTCATGACAATAAAGAAGTGTATGGAAAATATAGATATTGAAAAAAGATTGAATGCGATTTTAAGCTTGGCAGTCAAAAACAATGCCAGTGATATTCATTTTGCCCAAAAGTATGAACAAACTGACATATCAATGCGAATCAACAATACGATGCGTAGAGTTAAAAGTAAGGCGGGTGATGATAAATTAATAAGATACCTACAGTATCGTTCAAACGTTGATTTAGGCTCATTAAACCCTCAAACAGGGCAGTTTGAAGTCTTATATGGGGAGAATATCCTTTCACTTAGATTTGCGGTAATAAACACTTATAATGCCACAAATGGGGTGCTTAGAATACTGAATTCTAATCTTAAGGTTGAGGCTGATAAGTTATCTAAATTAAAGAGTCAAAATGAATACTTTAAAAGATTATTAAAAGAGGATAATGGACTAGTCCTATTCTCTGGGGCCACTGGTTCTGGTAAGACAACTACTTTATATTCGTTACTTAAAAGTGTTGACGGGTCAATTATTTATACTATTGAAGATCCAATAGAGGTTGTAAATGACAAGTTTGTGCAGTTACAAATCAATGAAAGAATTGGTTTTGACTATGAAGCGGGTATTAAACAAATTATGAGACATGATCCTGACATCATCATGGTAGGAGAAATAAGAGATGATAAGGCAGCTAAAATGGCTTTAAGAGCCGCTAATACAGGACATTTAGTATTAAGTACTATTCATGCCTCTAGTGTTGCTTCTACGATTGATAGAATGGTTGACTTAGGTGTTAGTGAAGAATACCTATATGAGATGCTTATATGTTTAGTACATCAAAAGATGATAATCAACAGGTCTGGGGAAAAGGTGGTTATTTATGAAGTTATGGATAAAGATGAAATTGATTATTATCGTAGATTCAAGAAACATTCAGATACATTTTTAAGTATTGATAAACAAATTAAAGAAGGCATTGAAAATGGAATCTACTAAGCTTAAATATGAAGATTTAGTATTTTTGAATGAATTATTAAAGACTGGTCTATCTTTTAAAAATAGTCTTGAACTATTAACAAACAAAACTAATGAAAAGATTATTGTTGAGATTATCAACAAAATGGATGTAGGTGTAAGTGTCGAAGAAGTGATGGATATTTATTTACCTAAGAATATTGGTGTTTATCTTATTCCGCTTTCAAAGAAAATGTCCTTTAGTAATAGTTTGAATCTATCTTTATCTTTCATTGAAAAAGAAAAGGAATATACCAAAAGTTTAATGGGTTCATTTCTTTATCCCTTCATACTTTTATTCTTATCATTAAGTGCTTTATATATCTTTGATGCCTATGGACTAGATACTATCTTAAATATGCTTAAAAGCTTTAATGAAGATTTTGGGAATGTAGGGGCATTTAGAATCATCTTAAGAATTATTATCTATATCTTTTATATCTTGTTGATGGTGGTATTGGTATTAGCTTTATATTTCTTTAGAAACCGAAATATTACTTTATTCTATGTGCTTATTTGTAAATATTTGCCTAATGGTATAGTTCAAAAGTACTTCTGTGTAGAATTTGTAAGTTTATTAAACATTTGTCTAAACAATGGCTATAAGAGTAAAGAATCGATTGATATCTTAAAAAGTCTTCATAATAAGCCTATAACGGCATTCTTGGCCTATCACTTGGATGAAAGACTATTAGAAGGCGAAACTTTAAAACAAGCTAGCAAACAAGCTTATTATGATTATTCTTTGAGTAAGTTTATAAATATTGCGATTCATTCTAATGATTTCTCAAAGATATTAAACGACTATGTAAACTTAAGTACTAAACAAATTAAGACAAAGATGAAAAAGACTGCTGGTATTATCCAATTTGTTACTTATTGTATGATTGGAATCGTCATCATCTTTGTTTATCAAATATTATTTTTACCAATGAATGCGTTGGCTAACTTTTAAAGGAGTAACTTACTATGAATAAAAAAGGTTTTACATTATTAGAAATGGTTGTAGTAGTAATGATAATTGCGATATTGTTTTTGCTTACTATACCCAATGTCTCAAAAGTAATCGATAGCGTTGATAATAACGCCTGTGATGCTTTGACAAGAGTTGTTGATTCAGCAATTGTCCAATACAAATTAACCTATGGGCAATACCCATCATCTGTTGGTGATTTAGTCTCAGCTGGTTTAATCAGCGATGAACAGACATCTTGTTCCAATGGTAAGAATATCTATATAAGTGGAGGACAGTCTTATCATGAATAACAAAGGAAATACGATGGTAGATATGTTACTGGTGATGCTTATTACGATGGGGTGTATGTGTCTAACGTTAAATAGAAATATTAGTATACAAAGTGGACACTATGATTTTTTAAATAAATACCTAGTAGCTCAAAGTAGGGCGTTAAAGAATAGAGAAAACACCATGTATGAAGAAGGACTATATTTTAATGAAAATGGTCATGTAAATAGGGGTGGAACTTTCTATTTCGATAATCATAAAGCCATTGTTCATTTGGGTAATGGCTATATTACCTATGAATAATAAAGGTTTTCTATTAGTTGATGCCCTCGTTAATTGTCTAATTGTAGCTTCCTTATCAATACTATGTATTGGCTTATTTAAACAATTTGATAATTATTATGATGGATATGAAAGATATAGTGAAGAGTTGAATGAAAAATATGAAATCTTATTCGGCGGGCTTTATTAAGACAAGATTTCTGATTGCCCTATTAATAACTCTATCAATACTTCCCTTGTGCACTTCTATGGTAAGACTATTGGGCAATGTGAATATGGACTATGATTTAGTAAATAGTGAACTTAGTATGATGGATTTAAGAAGAATCTTGTTGATAGCCTATGACTTAGAAATAAATGAATATGAACTTAATTTTACTTATCATAATAGTCCTTATAATCTAAGGTTTATAAATGATAAGTTGATACTTAGTCCTGGTACTCAGATTTATTTAAATGATATTAAAGAAGCTTCTTTTTATACTAAAAATGGTTGTTTATATTTAAGGTATGTGAATAATGATAATAAGGAATACGAAAAGAATATTGGCTCAGCAAAAAGCTTTCATCTCCCTGAGCTTTCTAATAATTATGATGATGACACTAGAGATGATTATGATTTATACTAATTATCTAATATGTGCTAATACAGTTTATTTTGATATGAATGACTTCTATGATGATTTTAAGACAGAAGCTGAAATGATTAATACTGCTAAATATATTTTAAGTAATGATGAAACATTAGAAACTTATGAAATTAGTGAAGGGGTAGTTAATGTTGCGGCTAACGGTAATCTTTATTATTTAGAATGCAATGGAATTAATCTTTCAATAAATGTAGAAGATAGAATGATAATTGACTATAAAGTTAGATGATATTAAAATTACATAGGAAAAAAGGAGAATATATGATTAACTGTACAGAAATTAAACCAGGTCAATGTTTTACTTGGGAAAATCAACTTTATCAATGTATCGACATTGCCTTAAATAAGACTGCAATGGCCAAGATGAAAGTTAAAATCAAGGTTAAGGAGCCAAGAACTGGTGTTGTTAAGGAATTAAGCTTAATTGGTGGTGATAAGGTAGGCGAGGCTACTATTGATAAGAAGGCTATGCAATACCTATATGATGCTGGTGAGGCATTAGTGTTCATGGACAATGAAACTTATGAACAAATCGAACTTCCAAAGGATAATTTAAGTTGGGAAATGAACTTCTTAACTCCAAACCTAGAAGTAAGTGTTATGGACTACCAAGGTGAAATCCTAGGTATCTCTTTACCTGATAAGGTTGCCCTAGAATTAGTTGAATGTGAATTGGCTGTTAAGGGTGATACTGCAACTTCAGCATTAAAGAATGCGGTATGTGAAACAGGTTTACAAGTTAAAGTTCCAATGTTTATCAACAATGGTGAAAAGATTATCGTTTCTACTATTGATGGTAAATATTCTTCAAGAGCATAATTAAAAGCCCATTTGGGCTTTTTTGTTTACTTGTTTAAATATTTTATTACACTTGTTGCAGCTCTAGCACCATCACCACAGGCCGTAATAATCTGCCTTAAATGGGTATTAGTAACATCACCTGCACCAAAGATATAAGGAATACTAGTTTTCATATCTTCATCAACTACAACGCAATTATATTCATCTAAAATACTACTAGGTACAAATGAAGTATTTGCGATGGAACCAAGATATGGAAAGATTCCTTGACATTCAATATCCATTATTGAATCATCTAACTTATTCTTTACTTGTAAACCGGAAATCTTATCATCACTTATTAATAACTTATATGGCAAGACATTCTTAATGACTTTAATCTTAGGATCTTGACTAATCTTATCAACCAAAGTTGCATCGGCTCTAAATTCATCTCTTCTAATGATGATTGTGATTGAATTTACGATATTGCTTAAATATAAAGCTTCTTGTAAAGCACTATTACCACCACCTACAATCACGATATCTTTTTTACGATAGAAGAAACCATCACAGACTGCACAATAAGAAATACCCTTGCCAATATAATCATTTGCCTTTTCTAAGTCCAATTCTTTTTCCTTAGAACCAGAGGCAATAATAATAGCCTTAGCTTCTATTTGTTTTCCATCATCTAAAGTAATGATATGTTCATTGATAGACTTAACCTCGGCATTTATAATTTCAGGTTTGAAAGAATTAGTATGACTAGCGAGCTTATCTGCTAATTCAAAACCTGTAATTTCTTCAAAAGATGGATAATTTTCAATCTTATCAATCTTAATTAATTTGCCGCCAAGTGACAATGGCTCGATGATGCCAACCTTAAGATTAGCACGACTACCATATATTGCAGCACTAAGTCCCGCAGGACCACCTCCAATTATTATTAAATCAAACATACTTTTCACCTCGTCTTGATTATAACATGTGTTGGTTTTTAGCCTCACCAATATGACCTAAATGTTATAGAATAATAGGGATGAAAAAACTATATCGTTTTATTTATTTTGTAAGCTCATGTTTAATCTATATTTTACTTGGCTTATTTGAATTCTTTTGTCTTAATAACTTTGTAGATATGATATCTACTTCTTATTATGTACACTCAGGCTTAATGCTTCTTATGTTGGTAATTGTGAATCCAATTATTACTTTCAAATTAATTGGTTTAATACCAATTAAACCAAAGAAAAGTGTTAAGTCGGTGCATGATGAACTTAAACGTGAAGTTAAATGATGGTACAATAGGTCTTATGAAAATCGCAATCGTAGCCGGAGGAACCGGTGGACATATATATCCTGCACTAACACTTGCAGAAGAATTAGAAAAAAGAGGCAACGAGATTGTCTTCTTTGGCTCTATTGATAGGATGGAAAAAGATGTAGTTCCTAAGGCTGGTTTTAAATTTATCGGACTAGATATTACATCAACATCGGGTAATATTTTTAATAAAGTATTAAGTGTTTTCAGTATGAATAAAGCCTACAGGAAATGCTTAAAACTATTACAAGGCTTTGACATGGCCATCGGTTTTGGCAATTATATTTCGGTTCCTGTTATTTTAGCAGCTAAGAAATTAGGCTTAAAAACAGTCATCCATGAACAAAATTCTTTTGTAGGTAAGGCTAATAAAATGCTAGACACAAAAGTTGATTTAGTAATTGGCTCATACATTGAAGACAAGGATCAATTTAAAAATCCTAATACTTTTATTTTAGGTAATCCTCAAAGTGGTAAAGCTTTTAATTATGAAAAAGATGATAACTATTTAAGTGAATTGGGATTAGATAAAAATAAAAAGACGGTTGTTATTTTCATGGGCTCATTAGGCTCAGAAACTATCACTAAAGTTATGATAGATTTCTTTAAGTTATTAGATGGTAAATACCAAGTGATTTATGCGACAGGAAGTGCTTATTATGAGGATGTTGTAAGTAAAACTGAAAAGAAAGATTATTTAGTAATTAAAGAAAGAATTGATGGCATTAAGGCGATGAAAGCTTCTGATTTATTGGTTTCAAGAGCTGGTGCTACTACCTTATGTGAAATCACAGCTTTGGGTATGCCTGCAATATTGATACCATCTCCTTATGTGCCTAATAATCATCAATATTTTAATGCCTTAGCACTTGTAAAAAATGATGCAGCTTTAATGATTGAGGAGAAAGATTTGAGCGCTATTTCTTTAAAAGAAAAGATTGATAGTATAATAAATGATGTAGATACCCTAAACAGTCTAGCTAATAATGCCAAAAGTATGGCGAATAGCACTGTTATTGAAGATATTGTTGAAAAAATAGAGAAATTATGATTAAAGAATTTTTATGTGAACGCGGAAATTATCGCGATGATAAAACTTTTAGTAAGCTTACTACCGTTAAGATGGGTGGTGAGATTGCTCATTATGTAGAACCATATAACTTGGCTTGTTTAAAGGAAATTATTGATTTTCTCAAAGCCGAACATATTCCTTTTAAAGTTATTGGCAATGGTTCTAATTTAATTTGTGGGTCATCACGCTTTGAAGGTGTGGTTATTTCATTAAAGAACTTTAACAATTTTGAAGTTTATAATGACCAACTATATGTTGAAGCTGGTGTTATGATGCCTTTCTTATGCATGTCTATCGCTAAACTTGGACTAAGCGGTCTTGAATTTGCCTCAGGTATACCAGGCAGTGTAGGTGGCCTTGTTTTTATGAATGCTGGTGCTTATAAAAAATCAATGGCTGATGTTGTCACTGAGGTTTTAGTATTAAAAGATGGTGAAATCTGTAGGATGAAGAAAGATGAACTTAAGTTGTCTTATCGTTATTCTATTTTCCAAGAACATCCAAGGTGGATTGTGATTGCTTGTTATATGACACTTGAACATGGTGATGCTGATGAAATTTTAGATCTAATTAAGGATAGAAAAAATAGAAGAATGGACACTCAGCCTTTAGATAAGCCAAGTGCTGGTTCCTGTTTTAGAAATCCAGAGGGTGGTTTTGCCTGGAAATATATCGACGAAGTAGGCCTTAGAGGGGCTAATATGAATGGCGCTGAAATCAGTGCTAAACATCCTAATTTCATCATTAATGTAGGTGGTGGTACTGGTGAAGATTATTTGGCCTTAGCTTTAAAAGCTCAAGAAGAAGTTAAAAAGAAATTTGATGTTAAGTTGATAATGGAAGTGGAGAAGTTCAATTGTTAGAGAATGGTTCTAAAATAAAATTAGACGAAACTTTCTTAAGAAAAAAGAGAAGCGATGCGAAAAGCGCTTCTTTATTTAAAGGATTTAAAAACCTTTATTTTCTAATCGGAATCATTACAGGCTTTATAATACTTTGCCTAATGTTCTTTTTATCTAGTTACTCAAATATTTATCATATCAGTGTGAAAGGTAATTATTACCTAACAGATAGCGATGTGCTTAGATTGAGTGGTTTAACTGAAAATAACAAGTACTTTTTTACATCAACTAATATGAGTGAAAAAAGGATGCTAAAGTCTCCTTATTTTGATAGTGTAAAAGTAAAGAAATTAGATGATCAAGTTGTTGAAATAGAGGTTAGTGAAAAGAAACAAATTGCTTATACAACTATCGGTTCTTATCAAGAAATAATTTTTGTAGATGGCACAAATGTCGAAATAAATGATTCAAATAAATATCTTATGAGTAAACTTCCAGAGATGTCAGGTTTTACAAGTGAACAATTAAATACAGTGTTGAGAGGTTTTAAAAACATTGACCAAAAGACGATAAATGAAATATCGGAGATTAATAGATATTCTTTTTCATATGATGAAAATATGATGGAAGTCATCATGAAAGATGGCAATATTTGTTTTGTCTCATGGACTGGTTTATCTATGCTGGATAAATATTATTCTATTGTTTCTGGTTTAGATACTAGTATGGGCAATGTTTGTATATATTTAGATGAATTAACAAATTCTGGTTATGTTTCTATTTGTCCTTGGCAAGAATGAATGAAATAATTTTCATATTTTGTAAAATATTTTCATGAAAATATATTGACACTTTCATTTTTTAGTTTAAGATAATGTATATCGATGAAAAGGAATAGTACTTGTGAACGTACTTTAAAAGCGAGCTTGGTTTGGTGAAAGCAGGCAAGTAATACACAAGGAAGCGCGCCTTGGAGATACTAGCTTGAACTAACAGTAGGGATAGTCGTTAACTGTCGTTAAAGTTGAGGTGGTTCAGATTTGATGAGCAAATAAAGTGGTACCGCGATTTTTTTAAGTCGTCTTTATGAAAAATATCGACGGCTTTTTATTTTATAGCCGTCAAGGAAGGGAAATTATTATGAAAAAATTATTATCTTTATTGGCCGTTATGATGATGGCTATGTGTCTGTTTGCATGTTCGTCTAAGAATACTACTGACGATGATACTGTGACTATTTCTGTTGGTTTATCTCCAGACTATGCACCTTATGAATCTTTAGATACTGCTGGTAATCTTGTTGGTTTTGATATCGATATGTTAAATTCAATGGAAAAACTTTTAAGTGAAGCTAATGGTAAAACTTATAAGTTTGAAATCTATCAAATGAGTTTCGATAATATCATCACTCAAATCCAAGGTGGTCAATTAAATTGCGGTGTTTCTGGTTTTACTTGGAGCGAGGAGAGAGAAAAGGCAATTACTTTCTCAACCCCATATGCTGGCGCAAAAGAAGTTGTGATGGTATTAGCTGATAGTGGCTATTCAACATTAGCTGATTTACAAGATAAAAAACTTGCTGCTCAAACAGGATCAACTGATGAAAAACTTGCTCAAGAAACTTTTGGTAAAGAAAATGTATCTTCAATTCAATCAGTTAATGATATGATTCCAGGTCTTGATGCTCATCAATACGATGCAGTTGTACTTGATGAAGCTGTAGCAACTTCTTATGCATCTACTGGTAAATATGTTGTTCTTGATGAAGCTCTTGAGAACGAATATAGCTATATCGTTGTTGGTAAGGGTGATGATAAAACTCTTGCGATTATTAATCAAGCTATTGAATTATTTATTGCATCTGATGGATATAAGTCACTTTGTGAACAATATCAAATTTCACCAATTGAAGTTAAATAGTATGTGAGGGATAGAAATGTTTATTGCGTTTAAAGAAATCTTTACACTTGAAAATCTATTATACCTATTAAAAGGCACCGGATATTCGGTAGGGATTGCCATTCTATCCCTTTTCTTTGGCCTAATATTAGGGATACTAGGATCGTGTGGCAAAAGAAGTAAGAATATTATTTTAAAGGGCTTAGCTAATATTTATGTTGAAGTAATAAGAGGCACACCGATGCTACTTCAAATCTTGATTATCTTCTCGGTTATTCCATCTATCTATACTGCCTTTAGTGGAAAAATCATGAGAATGAATCCTTATTTGATTGGTGTTGTAGCTATGTCTATCAATTCTGGTGCGTATCAAACAGAACTTATTAGATCTGGTATTAATGCGGTTGATAAGGGACAAACAGAAGCTTGTGAGACACTTGGCTTAAGCAAGTTTCAAACCATGAAATTTGTCATCTTACCACAAGCCTTCAAACATATCGTACCTCCAATGATATCCGAGCTTATTACACTTACTAAGGATACATCTTTAATAAGTACTATAGGTGCAGTTGAATTGTTAAAGGGTGCTCAAATTCTTGGAACTAACTATTATGATGTTATGTCTCCATATTGTATAGCA
>OIYV01001426.1_pt1 | contig 11494 bp, 8 predicted proteins | sample 1588251 | NCBI WGS metagenome assembly OIYV01 (sample SAMN03283282) | human gut metagenome | biome: human-associated habitat; material: feces | host: Homo sapiens | place: Peru | collected 2012
ATATGAAGGAATTATGCTCTACGAGATTTTCCTTGCCGTTTACCGAACTCCCGCGTAATATTCTTTCTTGCGCACATGAGGCGCCCAGACATTGCGGGGTGGAGCAGTCTGGTAGCTCGCCGGGCTCATAACCCGGAGGTCGTAGGTTCAAATCCTGCCCCCGCGACCAAAATTTCAGCCCTGAACTGGTAAAACGGTTCAGGGCTTTTTCGTTGCCTTGGGGCAAAAATGCCCCAAGTAATCTGTATGGTAATATGTATGAGCGAAAAAGCCTTAGACCCTGCGTTTCGCCAGGCTATCTCTGAGCGCTCGGAGCACCTCAACCGCAACGGGCAACTCGTCAATCTCGAACGAATCAAGAATCTCTTGCACCTCGGCGGAAAGCTTCGCCTTGTCGGGTTTTGGGGTGTCATTGAGCAAAGCGTCGGTGCCTACCGACAGCTCCTCTGCAATCTTTGCGAGCACGGGCAGGCTCAGCTTGGTGTTGCCCGTTTCGATATGGCTCATGTGCGTTACCGATATTCCAACTTTTTGCGCGAGCGCCTCCTGCGACAGCCCGCAAGCTTTGCGGTAGCGCCTGATGCGCTGTCCTATGTCGAAGTATTTCATTTTAACCGCCCGTCAAAATCAAGTTGCCTTGAATCGTATGGGCGATTAGCCTCAAATATAATAAACTGGAAAGGCTGTATTTCATGCATGCAGTTAATGTTTGAGACCTCATTCTTACGAACGAGGCGAGAGCGTTAGTGAGTCAAAAAAACAGGAGGTAATGCGATGACGCCAATGAACGAGCAGGAAAACCTGCTATCGGGTATCACAATCGCTCATAACCTGATGCACCGCGTGGTCAGTCTTCAGCAACGCATCAACCAGCTCACCACTCAGTTTGCCACCAAGACGGAAAAGAAGACTAAAAGGCACCCTGTTCTCTATGCAATCGGGGGCTTCCTTATCGCGTTCACGCTCATAACGAGCACCCCATTGAGGGTGCTCACATTCCCTGTCACCATGCCGTTTTTCCCAATTGGGGGTATGGAGCTTCAGACGACGGTCTGGAACGTCGTGAACCTCATCGTCTCAGCTATCATCGGTGCGATTCTATACAAGGTCATAGCGAAGACGGCGGACAAAAGCCGCTCCCAGATAAATGCCGCGATTGACCAAAGCAACCAACGAGTTGAAGTCAACAACCAGGCCCTAGCCCAGAGCATCGAGCAAACCAAGCAGGAGATTTTCGCCGTACAGCAGCAATGGGCTTCGCAGGTCGCCCCGTGGTACCCCATGGATTACGACAGCATCGAAGCCGTGGATTTCTTCCTTGCTGCCGTGCGCAACCATCGGGCCACCACCGTGCAGGAGATGGTCAACCTCTACGAGACCGAGATGCACCAGCGCCGCATGGAAGCGGGCCAGCAGCAGATTCTCAACCAGCAGCGCATCGGCAACATGCTGCAAATAGGCAACCTGTTCATGCAGGGGCAGATTCTCAATCAGGCCCAGCAGATTAACGCGAACACCGCCAGTGCGAGCGGCAACCTCGACTGGATGGCTCGCGCGATGGGAAAGCGCTAGGTAATGACGCGGTTGACATAACGAGGTAACTCGAAACCACCATGAAAGAAAAGGGGATGGATAATGAACGGATTATCCCAGTGGGCGCGCTCGCATAAGCCCCAAGCCGTAGCGATAGCCGCTGCGATCGTTGTTGCGATCGTTGTTGCGATAGCCGTGGCAAGTGGGGCGTTCGCAACGTCCGAGCAACAACCAGAGCAGCAGGAGTCAAGAACTGTCGATGTGACCCTCAGCGTCACGGCCGACCACGGCTGGGACGAGAACTCCACGCCCGCCATCGCCCATATCGAGGGCAACGATGTGGACTTCTACCACGCGGTGACCCCCGATGCCGAGGGCAACAAGGGCACTTCCACGGTCGAACTCGCCGAGGGCGACTACACCGTGAGCTTCGTCAGCCCCGTCAACTCCGACGGTTCCGCATTCGACATCTACGACACGGGCGCTCCCGTCGACATCACCGTCGACGCCGACGCGAAGACCGCACCTGCCGTCAACTGCCCTATGGCGCAGATTCCCGCCGACAAGGTTACCGATGACATGCTCGCAGACATCGTCAACAAGACCAAGGACGCCATCAAGAAGGGTGACGAGACCCTGAAGGGCGACGCGGGCACTGGCATCCTCGACAAGCTCGACGGCAACGTCGCCAAGAACCCGAACGCGAGCGACAAGACCAAGCAGGAGGCGACTGATGCCGACAAGGACGTCGATGTCAACGACAAGCCCGCCCAGACGACCCCGTCTGCCAAGGCTGACACCAACAAGGCCGACAACGGCAACGCTGGTTCCCAGCCTTCCGGCAACGGCTCTTCGAACTCTGGCAATTCTGGTTCGTCTTCCAGCAAGCCTTCTCAGCCTAGTCAGCCTTCCAAGCCCGCCCATACGCACACTTGGGTGAACCACACGGCTACCCGTCAGGTCTGGGTGAGCAACTGGGTCGACGTGCCCGACTACGGCACCCAGCAGGTCGCTGTCGGCACCAAGTATATCTTCGCTTACGACGGCTATACCACTACCGATAGCAATGACGCTAAATGGCACAGTGTGGCACTCATCAAGCAGGGTGTGCCTGACAACTACCGTACCGAGACTATCTACGAGAACCAGACGGTTCAGACTGGTTCCCACAAGGAGGACCACGGTTCCTACACGACCGAAACCTACGTGGACTACGTGTATTGCAGTTCGTGCGGTGCTCGTCAGTAACGGGTGGCGTGCCCACGCAAGTGGGCACCGACGCCCGTAACCAACGGGTTCCCATCTCACGCAAGTGAGATGCGGTGCTCGTCAGTAACGACGACATCATCACGGCACGTGCTGTGTTCGGGCATAGCCCTCACAGACCCGCGCGCTCCCTTTCGGTCGCGTGCAGGTGTCCGTTTCCCGAACAAGGGGAGCATCCGCATAACGGGTGCTCCCCTTGTTTTTTGCCCAGATGCTCCGGAATACCGCGAAACAGGATCAGCAACAGCGCACCGACCTTTGAAGGGCTTTTCGAGGTCTTTCGGTGGGCTGTTCTGAGGCCTTTTCGCGCCCCTGTCCGAACAAAGCCCCTGCGAAGGTCTTTCGCTGGGCTGTGCTGAGCCCATTTCGCGCCCCTGTCCGAACAGAGCCCCTGCGGAGGTCTTTCGAAGGTCTTTCGCTGGGCTTTGGATGGGCATGCGTGAAAGACGCCTGCGGCGTCGGGTGCCTCTGAAACGAAGACAAGGAGGTACACGATGGACAAGGAGCGTCTTGAACCCAACAGCCCGCAGGAGGAGGCCATGTGGAGGGCGCAGGTGCTCAGGCGCACCGCCCGCATCTGCTCGGCGAAGGCCAAGGAGCTTGAGCGCATGGCGAAGGTGGATGGCAACGCCCCCATGCGCGACGGCGGCACCCTGAAGGACGTGCTCAAGCGCATCGACAACGTGATGGAGTGGCGGTTCGTGAACGCTCTGGGCGAGGTCGTCCTCGACGGGGACATCCTCGCGGAGAGCATCGACTGCGAGACCCTGCGCACCATGCGCTACTGCGTGGCGGAATGCCTCAAGCGAATCGAGGAGCGGGAAGCGGAGGGGAAGGGCGATGAGTGACTACGGCATCAAGACCTACGCCGACCTCGCCGAGACGTGCGGGAACATGGTGCTCGCAAACGAGATGGCAAAACGCCCGCTTGAGCTTGTGAGCGGGGACTGGGCGCCGTGGGAGGAGATTTTCCAGTGGTACATCATACAGGACCCGTCGTTTGTCATGGAGCACACGGGCGAGCCGGTGTTCTACGACGAGGAGCTTGACCTGTACGTCCTTGGGGTAAATCATCTAGGCACAGCTTGGCAGCTCGTGCCCGCTCCGATAATCTACGACTGAAAAGACGCCGAAGGGCGCAGCGAAAACAATCGCTGCGCCCTTTATTTTTTGCTCCGCGCACACTCAAGACGCACTTTCTACACGTCGTCACTTTACGCCTGAACTTGTAGAAAAACTCCGAGAAGATTGCCCCGTTTATGGGGCTTTTCGAAGCGCTTTCTACAATTGTCGCAATCTTCGACAAATCCAACCCCTGAAAACTAATGTATTTTCTACAGCGCTTCGCGCCATATATCAGGAGAAACTTCCCCATCCCTCTCCGCGTTACGCTCCGAGGGACAAAAGGGGAAAAGGGCATAAGGGGGACTGACGCAGCGTGCGCTGCGGTCGGCATAGCCGACAGTCCCCCTCGATGCGACCTTAGGGTCGCAAACGCTGCGAGCGCAAGGCGCTCGCAGATGCCGTCTTAGGACGTACGCCAGCGGGCTTGGGTGCCGGCGGAGCGCCACATGAAAAGGGACGGAGGCGAAAAGCCGTCCGTCCCTATCGAAACAGTGGATGCCGCCGTGATCGAAGCGACTGCCCCTGCGGTGCGGGGCAGATCGCTTCGCTTTCGCGGCGGTCCGCATCATGAGGCTCAGCGGGCTGCGGGTTGACTTACGGCTCGCCTTGCGGGACGTCTCGCACCAACCCCTCGTATCGCTCCTTGATGCTGGCGGGCATGCACGCGCGGTCGGGGTTGATGCCGCGAAAGGCTCTGTCCATCCACTCGGTCACTTCGTACTCCAAGATGAGCGGTTCGGACCAGCCCATCTTTGAGGGGGCGCGGACGGGGTTTTGGGTGGAGCTCCATCCAATGCCGTGCTGGGGCAGGAGCGCCTTGACCTCCTTGACGAAGACCTGCTTGGACTGAACCCTTCCCGAGGGGTTGTTGCGCCGCGACCAGTGACGGTACAGGTCGTGGAGGAACTGCCAGGGGAGCAAATCCCAAGCGACTTGCGGCAGGATGTCGTCGAGGAACTGGCGCACGGGGTCGTTCACCTCGCGATACTCGGCAAGGAGCCTGCGCGTCGCCCCGGGCGCGTCAAGCTCGTAGTAATCGGTCTTTGCGAGGATGCGGTGGAGTACGTATTCGAGGACTTCGGGTCGGTTCAGGTAGTCGCCCTTGATGTACTTGCGCTCGCAGCCCTCGAAGCGCTTCTCGAAGGGAATCACCAGAAGGCGGCGGTACAGAGACTCCGACTTGTCGCGAAGCTTCGGCAGCGAGTTAATGCACTGAATCATGAAGCCTCGGAACTTCACCGAGCGCGGGTCTTTGAACTTGCGGTTCATCAAGAACGGGTCTCCCGTGATGATGGACTTGAGCGCCGCCGCATCGTCCAGGTAGGTGCCCGTGTCGTTCTCGTCGGTGATGATGGCGGAGACGCGCGTGAGGGATTCGAGCTTGAAGTCGTCCCCGAACGCCTTGATGGGGATGGACGCCCACGCCCCCTTGCCGCAGAGGTTGCGGGCGAGGGTGCAAAACGTCCCCTTGCCGTTGTTGCCGAGGGTCGAGTACAGCCACGCGCTCTTGTTCCAGTCGACGTTGGGGCGCACGACCGCACCGAGAACCTGCCAAAGAAGCTCTACGACCTCGGAGTCGTCGGAAAGCTCGTCCATCCACGTCACCACGTCCCAGTCGGTGCCGTCCTCGTTGTTGCGGATGACGGGATTGGGGGCGTTTTCCACGAAGTCCGTCCCGATTTTGGAGGTGAACACCAGCTCGGGGTCGAAGTCCATGAGAATCTTGTTGCCATAGTCGTACAGGCCGTTGTTCACGGCGACGAGGTCGGGTTTGGTGCAGGGGGACACCACCTCGCACACCGCGCGCAAGATCGCAACGACCTCATCGACGTTACGTTTGCTGATCGTTGCGTCATAGCGGCGGATAAGCCGCGTGAGGTTGTCGCTTCTGGTGTCGTAGACGCCCTTGGCATCCCCCTCCGACTGGTACACGCCCACGTCGTAGTTTCCGTCCCCCTCGTCTGCCGCCCAGCAGATGAGCTTGGCGTGGTGGAGCCACTTGATGGCAAGTGCAATCTGGAGGGGCAGAAGCTCCCTGAGCTTCTTGAGGCGCTCTCCCGGCGGCTTCTGGTCGGGGTAGGCGTCCTTCAGTTTTGCGCCGATTGGGGCATTTTCGTCACGGGGACCGAGGTTGTACCTCTCAATGGCGTTGTTGGTGGCTTGGAGCAGCTCATTCTCAATGGTTTCTGGAGACGGGATGCTGTCCATGTCGATGCCCCCAAGATAGTCTTCGGTCACGGTTCTTATAAGCTCGTTATACGTCTGTCCCATGGCTTCTCCTCCGAATCTTTCGCGGTGTTTTTAGAATGTTTTACCGTGACATTCGGTGACTGAGAAGACCTCGTTTTCTGCAAAAGCGCAGGTAGAAGGGCTTTCTGTTCATAAATGAGCGGAAAGCCGGTGTGCTGTTTTCGTGAAACGAGGACGCCGCGGCGGAGAAGGTGGCGCACGGCAGGTTTGGCAGGTGCGCGGCAGGGGTCGGCGCGGCGACTTCCTGCCGCCCTTCCTTCTGCGGCGATGGGGGTTGAGAGGGCGCTGGCAGTCCTGGCAGCCTAAATAGTACATGGACGCAGGTAAAACCGTCCCCTGCCTTTTCGTGTACGTCTTCTTCCGCCGCTACCCGTTTTGCGGTGGCGGGCGGGGCTGCCAGGGTTGCCAGTCCCGCCTTGCGAGCCTGCGGGCGGGGGTTTGGATGGCAGTTCGGGCCTGAAAAGCCCTGCCGCAAGGCTGCCGCGAGGCCGCAACGGCGTCGCCCCGATCATGCAACGACGGGATGAGGCGCGTGCGAGCGTGCGTTGCAAGTGCGGGGCTTGCCCTGCCGCTTATGGTGACTTTATGGAACTGTTTTCCGAAAAACGCGGCGTGAAAACGGGCGCGTCTCTCTCGTTGCCCTCAGCATCGGTCTTCCCGGGCGATGCGCCTAAAATCAAGCGTCATTTCCCCGTTTGGCAAGAATGGCACGGCGGGGTAAGATGTCATCAGGCCGTTTGAGGCCTCGTGCTCTGGCGCTTCCGTCTCCTCGAAGCGCTAACCACTGGATGCAGGTGGCGTCTCCCATGACGCCTTAAGAGGCTGCCTCGGGGAAACAGAGCCTCCCCACGCCATGTCCGATGCACCAAACCCCTGCTCGGGCTGGGCAAGGCCAAAAGACCGCTGCAGGTCGGCTCGCGGGACGCGCGAATTGGGTTTCGCCGATTCCCGCATGTCAGAAAGCGCGGATGTGCGTATCGCATCCGATGGGAGCGCCTTCTGGCCAGGATGCACGCCGCTATTGCGGCTGTGCCTGTTGCCAGGAGGCAGTCATGGCTACAAACGAAACCGATTCCATTTTTCTCATCGATTCCCAAGAGACCGCATTCATGCTGGGCATCAGCTCTCGCACGCTCGCGAACTGGCGCTGCAAGGGCCGAGGGCCTGCGTACATTCGCCTGGGCAAGAAGCGCTCCCCTGTGATGTATCGCCTGAGCGACGTGCAGGACTGGATTGTCGAACATCAGGTAAAGGCGAGCGGAGATGCTCGCCGATAGGCGACGCAAAGGAAGGGAGGTAAAACATGTCCCGCGTCGCCCTTGAGCTTGGAGAGACAAGCATTGACCGCGCAAAGATTACGCCGACGCCCGACGGCGGCTATCGCATGCAGTGGAGCATGCGCTTGCTGAACGGGCGCCTCATCAAGAAGACGACCAAGGGGAAGTGCACCAAAGGCGAGCTGCGCCGCCGCGCTCATGCCCAAGCTGAGGAAATTCTCGCAACAGGCGGGGGCAGCACTCCTTGGAAGGGCTCGTCGAGCATGCGCGACTATATCCGCAAAGAGGTAATCCCCGGAATCGAGCGCACCGATGATTCCATCTTGCGACCCCGAACACGGGACAAATACTGCCACGTGCTCAATCTCGCGGCAGAGGCGTTTGGGGGCTTTCGCATCGCGGACGCGGTTCGCCCGCGCAACCTCGAAGGCATCTTAGATGGGATGGCAAGGCGCCACGGCACCTCTACTGCCAAGCATTGTCAAAAGACGGTGAGCAAATATGTTCTTGAGCCTTTGGTGCGCGACGAGGTAATCGCCCACAACCCCCTCAAGAGCTTCAAGCCGCGCCTGCCTGAGTGCCGCATGACAAACAAGGCTCCGGGCGGACAGGCGCTCACGCCGGAGGAGCGCGGGCGCGTGCTCGAATACCTGCTTGCGATTGACCCCAATGACGTAAATCCGCCGAAAAGAGGGCACTATACCGTTGAGGATGTGCGCAATCTGCGCCGCGCTGTCGTTGAGATCACGCTGCTGCAGGCAGTGACGGGGCTTCGCATCAACGAGGCGAGACTTCTCAGCCGCGCGAACGTCGAGGACAAGGACGGCTTGCTTAGCGTCACCGTGACGGCCGAGGTGTCAAAGACCCATCGCGGGCGTACCATCCCCATCCTTGACGAGCGCGTTGCCGAGCGCATGAGGGCGCGGCTGGAAAGAGCGGGGGCCGAACCGGGCGCGCTGCTGTTCCCCGCCCCCGCGGCTCCTGGCAGCGCGTGGGACATCAACAACGCGCAGCATGCCATTAAGAAGCTCTATCACGAGTTGGCAGACGCCTTGGACATACCCCTTCTCGATAAGGTCTTGACCCATGTCTGGCGCGCGACCCTCAACACCGAGTGGATGCAGAAAGGCGTTCCCGATTTGATTCGCTCGGCGTATTTCGGGCACAGCCCCGAGGTGAATCGCAGCTACTATACGGATACGACCAACGTCTCCGTTTTGGTGGACATGCTCCGTACGACCTAGGGGTTCGAGGTAATCTGTATGGTAATATGTATGAGCGTGATTTTACGTGATTTTACGTGATACCGAGTGACACTGTTTTGGTCGAAAAATAGGGTTTGAGCTGGGATGATACAGCGTGTGACCTCGGGAAACTAAAATTTGAAAAGGGTGCCCGGAGGTCGTAGGTTCAAATCCTGCCCCCGCGACCAAGAATTTGCAGCTCGTCGGCCTAGTCGGCGGGCTTTTTTGTTATTCCGGGACTGTTTTCTCAGCCCAATTCTCAGCCTCCCAAACAAAATCTCGATCTGTAACATCTAGACCCGATTTGGACGGCCAGGTGTTACAGATCGAGATGTTTCGGCAGGACGGTCTTCGTTTGTCTAAATCTGTAACACGAGGGACGGATTTTGCCGAGTTGTTGTTACAGATTGAGATCTTTCGGCAGGCCAGATTGGTTTGTCTCGATCTGTAACAGGTGGAGGCCAAAAGTGGGTCTAGATGTTACAGATTGAGATGTTTGGTCGGACTGAATTTGTTCGTCTCGATTTTTAACATCTAGGGTCGTTTTTGGTCTGTAGGTGTTACAGATCGAGATTTTCCGACGGAACGCTTCCGTTTGTCTTGATCTGTAACAGGTGGAGGCCAAAAGTCGGTCTAGATGTTACAGATTTAGATTGTTGAGGATGGGTCGAGAGGAATATCTCGATCTGTAACAGTAAGACCCGGCTTTGCTGGGTAGCTGTTACAGATCGAGACAAACCGGCAGCCGGTCCCGCCCCATCCACCTGCCGCCACCTGCTATCCGCCGATTTCCGTTGCGCTGTTGTATTCCCATGCCATATCCTCTAGACAACTACGCGGCATCATCGCCGCCGCGCTTATCAGAGAGGAATGTCCATGACCACACCTGCCACTAAGCTGCTCCAGCCCATTACGGTTGGCCCCCTTGAGCTTAAGAACCGCATTATGTTCCCGCCGCTGACCACCGGCTACGAGGAGCGCGACGGTTCCATTGGCGAGCGCAGCCTGGCTTTTTACGAGCGCCTGGCCCGTGGCGGCGTGAGCTACATCGTCATCGGCGACGTCGCTCCCGTTATGACCGCGAGCCCCACGCCCAAGCTGGCGACTGACGCCCAGATCCCCACGTTTAAGGCGCTGGCCGACACCGTTCACAAGCACGGTGCCAAGGTCGCGCTGCAGCTGTTCCACCCCGAGTACGACGTGCCCGGTGTCGGCCGCATGGTCATGGGTTCCATGGCTGCCGCCAAGGCCGCGCAGGAGGCCAAGGCCGCCGGCGACGAGGAGACCTTTGCCGCCAAGATGGCCGAGTCCAACGAGATTCGCAACCAGGCCTACGCCAAGCTGCACCACGACATGCAGCACTTTGTGAACGAGGCCAGCGTTGAGCAGCTCACCCAGATCAAGGAAGCCATCGCTGCCTCGGCCGCCCGCGCGCAGCAGGCCGGCATCGACGCCATCGAGGTCCACGGCGACCGTCTGGTGGGTTCGCTGTGCTCGGCCATCCTCAACCAGCGCACCGACGAGTACGGTGGCTCGTTCGAGAACCGCGTTCGCTACGCGCTGGAGGTCGTCGCCGCCATTAAGGAGGCCGCGCCGCAGCTGATGGTGGAGTACAAGCTTCCCGTGATCATGGAGAACCCCGACGGCACGCCGCGCGGCAAGGGCGGCCTGCAGCCCGACGAGGCCTGTGAGTTTGCCAAGCTGCTCGAGGGCGCGGGCATCGATATGATCCAGGTCGCGCAGGCCAACCACACCGGCAACATGGGCGACACCATTCCGCCCATGGGTGCCATGCCCTATAACTGGACGCTGCCCGTGGCCGAGCGCGTCAAGGCCCTGGTCTCCGTGCCGGTGGCCACCGTCGGACGTGTTGTCTCGGTTGAGGCCGGCGAGAAGATTCTGGAAGACGGCGCAGCCGACATCATCGCCTATGGCCGCTCGCTCATGTGCGACCCCGACATTGCGCTGAAGGCCGCCACGGGTGAGCCCATCCGCGAGTGCCTCAACTGCAACAAGGGCTGCGTCGACGCGATTCAAAACCGCAAGTACATCTCGTGCGTGCTCAATGCCGAGAACGGCGACGAGGCGACCGTTGTCATTAAGCCGGGCGAGGGCGACAAGAAGATCGCCGTGGTGGGCGGCGGTATTGCCGGCCTGGAGGCCGCGCGCGTGGCGGCCAAGCGCGGCTACGATGTGACCGTCTACGAGGCGAGCGATCATCTGGGCGGCCAGATTGTGCTCGCGGCCGCGCCTCCGCGCAAGGACGAGATCATGCGCTCGGTCGAGTACTACGAGAAGATTCTGCCCGGCCTGGGTGTGAAGGTCGAGCTCAACCATGTTGCTACTGCTGAGGACCTCAACGCCGCCGACGCCGCGATTGTGGCCGTGGGCGCGCACGACGTGGTCATCCCCGTTCCGGGTGCCGATTCGGACAAGGTCGTCTCGAGCTGGGACGTGCTGGCCGGCAAGGTGGAGCTCAGCGGCCGCGTCGCCGTCATTGGCGGTGGCCTGGTGGGCACCGAGACTGCCGAGTACCTGCTGCAGCACGGCTGCGAGGTGGCGATCGTGGAGATGCTCGACAAGATTGCCGCGGGCGAGTCCGAGACCATTCTGCCGCTGATTATGAGCGACTTTGCAGAGCATAACGTGGAGCAGCACGTGAAGACCCGCCTGACCGCCATTACCGACGAGGGCGTGGAGGCCATTCGCACCACCGAGGACGGCGCCGAGGAGCCGGTGAAGATCGCCTGCGATTACGTGGTGATGGCCGTGGGCTCCAAGGCCAACGCGTTTGACCTG
>OIYV01001428.1_pt1 | contig 11463 bp, 9 predicted proteins | sample 1588251 | NCBI WGS metagenome assembly OIYV01 (sample SAMN03283282) | human gut metagenome | biome: human-associated habitat; material: feces | host: Homo sapiens | place: Peru | collected 2012
GTCGTCGAAATAATAACCCTCCATGCCGTAGAGAATCTTTATTTTGCCCTTTGCCGCGGCGCAAGCCTCGGGAAACGCCTGAACAACGCCGTGGTCGGTTATGGCTATTGCCTTATGCCCCCATGCGATTGCGCGCTCAACGAGCTTCGTTGCGCTCGAGACGCCGTCCATGGCGGACATAGTTGTATGCAGATGAAGCTCGACGCGCTTCTCTGGCGCTTCGTCCTTCTTTTCTATAAGGTCTATAGTAGTTACGGCGCGCGCATTTATGCAGTCGCACTTCATATAAGAGTCGTAATTGACAACGCCTCTGACCATAACGGCGACGCCGTCTTTGATATTTTTCAGCAGGCTTTCGCAGTTTTCGGCGAGCTCGAAAATCTTGACGGAATAAGAGCTTGTCTTGTCGGTGATACAGAAATTTATTATCTTTCGTTTTCCGTCGCGGGTATCGCGCGATTCAAAAGAAAACACAGTACCCCAGACGACGACCGAGCCGGAATCGGAGGCTACGTCCGAAAGAGAAATGGGCTTTGTCTTTATTACGGAGCCATAAATCGGAACGGAATATTTAGTCGAAAACGGATATTCGTCGTAGGTTCTTGTTAAGTTGGTAAGGTCCTTTTCCTGGGAAACCTTATCGGCGAACGCACTGCGTATGCCGCTGTCCAGCTCCTCCTGATACTGCTGCACCTCGCCGTCGTCAACGGGAGCGCCGCTGTCGGTGAACTCGACTCCCACATCCTCGCCGAAGCGTTCAAATATCATCTGCGCAAAGCGCTTTGATGCGCCGAGGTTATTTATAACATCCGCGCCGCTCTTGAGCTGCACAGAGACCGTGTCGCCGAGCATGAAGCACTGCGCATCGTTAAGGAATCCGTTTGCGGCGGGAAACTCTCTGCGCAGAGAAAGGAGCAGCTTTGCAAGCCCCGTTTCGCTCATCGGCTCTTTCGGAGTTTCCTCGGGCTTTTCTTCCGTCACAGAGCAGTTTATCATTGCGGCGTTGAGAGTGAACGCTTTTATGAGCGAGGTCTCAACGGCTCTCAGCAAAAGCTCACCCGGAGCCGCGGCCGCCGAACAAAGTAATTCAAGCTCCCTGCGCTCGACATTCAGCCTGATATCATCAAGCTGAACATCTGCAAGCTCAGAGAGCAATTCGGAATCGTCAATATATTCTTCTATAAAATCAACTAACTTTTTGTCGGACATCTTTGTCTCCATTAAAGTTTATCAATCTCTTCCATGAGACTGTCAAGCACCTCTGACTCAGGCACTTTCTTGATTATTTTCCCCTTTTTGAATATCAGAGCGCATCCGTCTCCGCCGGCTATGCCGATATCCGCCTCTCTCGCCTCGCCGGGTCCGTTGACGGCGCAGCCCATGACCGCAACCTTCAGCGGCTTATTGCAGGAAGCGAGTCGCTCCTCGACCGCGTTTGCAAGGGAGATGAGGTCTATTTTGGTTCTGCCGCAGGTCGGGCAGGAAACTATCTGAACGCAGTCCTTTTTGGCGCCCGTTGCGCGCAGGATATCATAGCCCGCCGCGACCTCCTTGACCGGGTCGTCGGTCATCGAGACGCGGATAGTGTCGCCGATTCCGTGCAAAAGCAGAGACCCTATACCTACGCTCGACTTGACAAGGCTCATCTTCCATGTGCCCGCCTCGGTTATGCCGACATGGAGCGGATAATCGCAAATCTTTGAGATAAGCTCGTATGCCTCAACCGTCATCGGAACATCGGAGGACTTGAGCGATATAACAATATTGTCAAAATCGCACTCCTCAAGCATACGCACATGGCTCATCGCGCTGTCCACGAGCGCCTGAGCGGTGGGAGCGCCGTATTTTGCGAGAATATCCTTCTCGATAGAGCCGCTGTTGACGCCGACTCTTATCGGAATCCCGTTGTTGGCGCAGGCGTCGGCAACCGCCTTGACCCTGTCTTTGGAGCCGATGTTGCCGGGATTTATGCGTATTTTATCTATGCCCGCAGCTATGCTTTCAAGCGCGAGTCTGTAATCGAAATGTATATCCGCGACTATAGGAACCTTTACCGCCTCTTTGAGAGCCGGGATAAGCTTCACCGCATCCATATCGGGTATTGCGGCGCGGATTATCTGACATCCGGCCTTTTCAAGGGCTTTCGCCTGCTTTACGCTGCCCTCGATATCGTGCGCGGGAATATTGAGCATGGACTGAACGGCTATCGGAGAATTGCCGCCGACAGTCAAATCGCCTATTCTGACCTCTTTGCTTTTTCTGCGTTCAAATGCCATAATTCTAACCTCTTATCAAACTGACGATATCCTTAAACGAGATAACTGCCATAAACACGAGCAACAGTATCATGCCGACCGCGTGAACCCACTTTTCAAACTTCTGCGGGATAGGTCTGCGGATGATAAGCTCGATAAACATAAAGAACAGTCTGCCGCCGTCAAGCGCCGGGATGGGCAGGAGATTGAACAGACCGACATTAATAGCTATCAGCGCCATAATTGTCAAAAGCGGAGTCCAATCCATCGAGGACGACGAGGCCGACGCCGCATCCGCAACATAGTTTATAATGCCTATCGGCCCCGAAACTTCGCTGAGCCCGTATCGCCCGGTTATCAGGTCAAACAGGCTTATCCAGGCCATGCGGCCTATTGATATACTCTCAAGAAAAGCGTTCTTTGTGACGCTCAAAAACGTCGGTTTAACTCCGACGATAACAAAATCGTAGTGAATGCTTATCAGATTCTCCTGACCCTCTATGGGGCTGGTTTGAAACTTAACATCCTTGAGCTCGACTTTTTTTCCGTCTCTTTTGACGACAAAATCCATAATGCCGTCATCATCGCGCATCATGAGAAATGTTATATCATATTGGGAATAGACTCGCTTGCCGTTTATTTTGACTATCTTATCCCCCGTCTCAAGTCCGCTCGCGGCGCTCGTCGCGTTGTCATAGAAGGAGCGTATCTGAGTGGTGCCGATAAGATCGGACTGACAGAGCATAATCGCAACGATTATAACGCCCATGATAAGATTGACCGTCGCTCCGGCGACAACGACTATCATTCGCTGCCACAGGGGCTTGTTGTTGAAGGCGTGCCGATCCTCGCTGTCCTCGTCCTCGCCCTCCATGCTGACGTATCCGCCTATCGGCAGGATTCTCACGGCATAGTTTGTATCGCCCTTCTTCTTTTTGAAGATGGCGGGACCCATGCCGATAGAGAACTCGTTGACCTTGACCTTGAAAAGCTTTGCAAAAAGGAAATGGCCGAGCTCATGGAACATTATGACGATGCCGAAGAAAAGTATGGCCACAAGAAACGGCCAGACCTTGCTCCAAACTGTCGAAAACGACAACGCGGTGTTTAAAAACATATAAAAATATCCTTTCGACCCGTGAAAATATCAGCAGCCGAACATCTCATGCACTTTTTCCCTTGCGCGGGAATCGGCGAGGAGAATGTTTTCAAGGCTGTCGCACGGTGAAAATTCGGTTGAATCGAGCACACCCGACACTGCGTCGGCGATATCGAGGAACTTTATCTTTCCCTCTCTGAACAGCTTATTGGCTGCCTCATTGGCACCGTTCGCCGCGGCGGGATAGACACCTTCCTTTGTTATCGCCTGCCTGCAAAGATTGATGCAGGAAAAAGTATCATAGTCGGGCTGCTCAAAGGTGAGCGTTTTCCACTCCTCGAGTCGGAGCTGTTTTGCGGGGCTCTCATAGCGCTCCGGATAAGTCAGAGCATACTGTATCGGCACGCGCATATCGGGCACGCCGAGCTGGGCTATGACGGAATTGTCGACATATTCGACGAGCGAATGAACCACGCTCTGGCGGTGGACGAGAATATCTATCTTGTCGGCAGGCATATCGAAAAGCCACGCCGCTTCGATAAGCTCAAGTCCCTTGTTCATCATTGTAGCAGAGTCAATGGTAATTTTTGCGCCCATACTCCAATTGGGGTGTTTGAGCGCCTGTTCAACTGTGACGCCCTCGAGGTCGGCACGCGTTCTGCCGAAGAACGGGCCGCCCGAAGCAGTCAGAATAAGGCGCTTGACGCTCTTTTTTCCGGGGCTTCCCTGAAGGGACTGGAATATTGCGGAATGCTCGCTGTCCACAGGGAGAATGGAGACTCCTTTCTCCTTGGCGCGAGAGGTCACAAGCTCGCCGCCGGCGACAAGCGTCTCTTTGTTGGCGAGAGCTATGTCGTTACCCGCTTCGATTGCGGCAAGAGTCGGCTTGAGGCCCGCTATGCCGACGATGCTGTTGAGTACCTTATCGGCGTTGAGCTGCGCCGCAGCGCATATGCCCTCTTCGCCGCCGAGCACCCTCGTGGAGGTATCGGCAACTTTTGTTCTGAGCTCCGCCGCCCTGCTCTCATCGGCAACAGCCGCTATTTCGGGCTTGAACTCTCTTATCTGCTCTTCGAGCAGGTCGATATTCGAATTTGAAGTCAGAGCTCTTACCGTAAAATTACGAAGTCTTGCGACATCGAGCGCCTGAGTGCCTATGGAGCCGGTTGAGCCGAGAATGACCATGCTTTTCATATAATCACGCTCCGAGACTGATTACCAGTGAAATCAAGGCATAGAGAGTCGGCATAACGAAGCTGTAGCTGTCGAATCTGTCCATAATTCCGCCGTGACCGGGAAAGATGGTTCCGAAATCCTTCGCGCCGAAGTTTCTCTTTATAACGGAGGCCGACAGGTCGCCGCCTATGCTTATGGCGGAGAGGAACATCGAGGTTCCGGGAATCATCCACCACTTTAGTGTGTCGTTCTTGAAGAAGAAATAATCAAAAATAAAGAAGAATGCAAGATTAAACAGCATAGTTATAACTACGCCGCCGACTGCGCCCTCAACACTCTTTTTGGGGCTGATGTTCGGAGCGAGCTTGTGCTTTCCGAACTTGCTGCCGACAAAATATGCAAACGTGTCGTTGAGCCATGCGGACAGCAGCGCCGTAAAGATAATAAAGAATACCTGCGACTGCTGGAACAGATCGGGACGGCTCAGGCAGAGATCTCTGATAAGAATTATGGTAGTCATGACATACGGCACGATAACGCCGCAGAACATAGACATGACAACGTCTTCAAATTTAGTCTTTGCATAGTTGCCGAGCATGATGAACATCATAAGTATGACATAGACTATCGCAACGATATATGTCGGGAAAGGCAGCTTCTCAAAGAGCTTGTATTCAAGAGCAACGGGCATAAAAGCGGCGACAATCATGTTGATTATCATCAGAAGCTTATTTTTAATCTTCGCAACGTGCTGTATCTCGTAGGACGCTATAAACGACACAGCTGCCAAAACTATGCCCAAAACAGGGGTGAACATAAGGGAAAGGACCGTAATTCCGAAAAGAGCGGCTAAAAGTCCGGTAATAACGCGCTGTTTCATCTTTCTTTCATCTCACAATCAAAGTATTTTCAGACTCCTCCGAAGCGTCTGCTGCGGTGTGCGTACTCCTCAAGAGCGGCGTCAAAGTCCTGCTCGGTATAGTCGGGCCAGAGGATATCGGAATAGATAAATTCCGAATACGCAGCCTGCCAGATGAGGAAATTTGAAAGTCTGAATTCTCCGCTGGGGCGGATTATAAGATCCGGGTCGGGCTGACCCGCCGTATAGAGATTGTCCGATATATCCTGCTCGGTAAGACTGTCGGGCGTGCGCTCCCCTCTCGCACACTGCTCGGCAAGACGCTTGCAGGCAGACAGTATCTCATTTCTGCCGCCGTAGTTTATCGCGATGTTTACGGTCGTTCTGGTTTTGTCGGCAGAGCCGCGTTCAAGCTCATCGACAAGCTCGAGAATATCGTCCGCCAAACCCTCGCGCTCTCCTATATATCTTATTCTCAAACCCTTCCGAGCATTCTCCTGCTCGCGCTCCTCGGCCTCGCGCAGGTAATCTCTGAAAAGGTTCATTATGCCGCTGACTTCCTCTGGCGGTCTGCGCCAGTTTTCCGTGGAAAAGGCGTAGAATGTCACGTAGCGTATCCCTATGTCTGCGGCATATTCGCATATTCTTTTGAACACCTTCGCGCCCTGCTTGTGACCCTCGCTGCGCGGAAGCCCGCGCTGCTTGGCCCAGCGGCCGTTGCCGTCCATAATTATGGCAACGTGCTGCGGAAGATGCTCGTTATCCGGTGTCTTTGTCATGGCAAAATTCCTTTTGTATTTTAGGCAAAAAGGCGTGACCGCCCAAAGCGCCCAGCCTTTTTGCCGAATAAAATCCGAAGCAAATCAGATTTCCATTATTTCCTTTTCTTTTTCTGCGGCAACACTGTCCGCTTCCTTGACGAACTTGTCGGTGATATCCTGTATCTCTTTCTCGCCGAACTTGAGATCGTCCTCGGTTATTTCGCTGTTCTTCTGCATCTTCTTGAGCTTTTCCATGCAGTCTCTGCGGATAGAGCGAACGGCAACCTTGCAGTCCTCCGCCAGCTTCTTGACATCCTTGACTATTTCGCGGCGCTTATCCTCGGTCAGGGGCGGGAAAGTAAGTCTTATCACCTTTCCGTCGTTCTGCGGGTTAATTCCGAGGTCGGAGGTCTGGATAGCCTTCTCGATGGGATGCAGAGTAGAAACGTCCCAAGGCTGAATGCAGAGGATTCTCGCCTCAACTACGGAGATAGCCGCAAGCTGATTTATCGGGGTGGCAGTGCCGTAATAATCAACAGTTATCCTATCGAGAACCGCCGCGGTAGCTCTGTTTGCTCTTATCGTACCATACTCGCCCTTGAGCGAGGCGATGCTCTTGGTCATTTTATCGCGTGCTGTTTGAAATACTGTTTCCATAATTTCAATCCTTTCTTGAAGAGAAGATCATATTTTTATCGGCCTTTCACCGATTATTTTACAACTGTTCCTACATTCTCGCCCTTTATCGCCTTGACGATATTCTGCGGGTCGTCAAGATTAAAGACGAGAATCGGTATGGAATTGTCTCTGCAGAGAGAGGCTGCGGTGCCGTCCATAACTCTGAGGTCATGGCTGAGGATTTCGTCAAATGAAAGAGTATCATACTTCTTCGCGTCCTCGAACTTGTTGGGATCCTTGTCATAAACGCCGTCGACATTTGTCGCCTTGAACATAATATCGGCATCTATCTCGAGAGCGCGCAGGGCTGCTGCCGTGTCGGTGGTAAAGAACGGGTTGCCCGTGCCGCAGCCGAAGATAACGACTCTGCCCTTTTCCAAATGGCGCACTGCCCTGTTGCGGATATAGGGCTCGGCTATCTGCTGCATGGCAATAGCGGTCTGCACTCTGACGGGCACCTTGAGATGCTCAAGCGCATCGGCGAGGGCGAGGGAGTTCATGACGGTGGCGAGCATACCTATATGGTCGGCTCTGGTTCTGTCCATATCTCCGCTCGAGCGTCCGCGCCAGAAATTTCCGCCGCCGACAACCATTGCAATTTCCGCGCCTTCGTTTGAGCATTTGGCTATTGTTTTGGCAATGTCTCCTATCGTATCGAAATCAAGTCCGAAACCCGTTTCGCCGGCAAGAGCCTCACCGCTTATTTTTATCATTACTCTTTTATACATCAAAATCAGACCGCCCCTTTCAGAATTTGCATATATATTCGCTATGCCAAGATACGTCATTATTGTATTCAGTATATCACATATCAGAAAAAATTTCAATAAAAACCGTAAATTTTATTAAATATATGGGAAAATTTTAATGATCAATACGGATAAATAACAGAATTTTTTTGTCTTCCGCTGCCGAAACATATGTAACATCAGCAACTAAAAAAGCTGAATACCCGGAAGTTCAAACCGAGAATTCAGCTTTTAATTTTAATTTTCAAATTTCGGTGCAGTAACTTCATTACCTGCAAATGCATTAGGTCCGGGATTTGACAGAGAAAAATACATTCTTGCGGCTTTGGTTGTGCCAAAGTCACGGTTTGAACCGCTTTCCTGCACTTCGTTAAAGGCATCACGGAACATCTGATTATGTGCTTCTTCACGGTTAAGCAAAAAGTCAATCGTTTCCCGTACTTTTTTATCCTCAATCTGCCGATAGAGATACTCATATACAACCTTTGCCCTCTGTTCCGATGCAATGTTGCTTAAAAGATCGGCACAAAGGTCGCCGGTTACGGTAACATAGTCCGCATTCCACGAATATCCCGAGGCATTTATGAGTCCCGGATTTAATCCGAGCAGTACATGAGTCTGAATTTCGCCGGAATGAACCTTTTCGGCATCAACATCGTGACCGTTGAGCATATTAATTGTTTGAGCAACCATCTCCATATGCCCAAGTTCTTCAGCAGCTATATCCATAAACAAGTCCTTGATTTTCGGGTCTTTTATGCGAAAGCTCTGGGACATATACTGCATAGCGGATTTCATTTCTCCGTTTGCTCCTCCGAGCTGCTCCTGAAGCAGAGTGGCATATTGCGGATTTGGGCGTTCCACGCCTACCGGATGGAACAGAATTTTTTCGTGTTTGAACAAATATATCAGCTCCTTATAATCGTTATGCTTTTAGTATTGCCAATATTGATTGATTTATGTATAAGTGACAATTGATATATTCGGCGCAAATTTACATCCCCATTGCGAAAACAGATGTGAAATTTCGAAATATTTTATCTTATTCTTTTTGGCAAGCTCGATATATTTTCTGAGCAGTGCAAAATCGAATGTGTATTTTTCATCCTTCTTTTTGATTTTCACCAGCTGCACATTGGGTCTGCACTCCCCGGGGTATGTATCTATCGGCGGGATGAAAACGGGGGTTAAAATCATGTTGATTCCCAAATCAGATGCCATTTCCATATATTTATCAATCAGCTGCCAGTGCCTTTCACTGTAAATTTCCGTGTTATACACAGAGGCAATGCAATCCGTATGAAACCATTGTGTAAATATCGTTTCAGGCTTTGGAAGACAGGTTGGAAGTATCTCCACATTCAGTGTTACCGACTCATTGTAATTTATCTTTTTTATATTAGCCGTCTGGTCAATTTCCGTTCCCTTAAACGACAGGGTTATGTGGCTTCTTCCGGCGGCGATTCCGCGCGGAACACAAACCTCTATCCAAAACACTGACATCTCACCGATATAATTTGCCGACAAATTCTGTTTTTCAAGCGGCACAAGCAAATCAGGAATAAGCTTTGGTACTTTTGTGATATAATCATCATCCGCTTCGGGATCGCATGGATAATCCGCTGCAATCCTTTTTACGGAATAGATTTTTATATACTTTTCAAGAGGCGATTCAACACTTATGTCGAGCAGACTTCGCACGGTGCAATTTTGCACTGCCGCCTGGTATGAAAAATGTTCTCCCGGCATAATAACGGCACTTGATATTTCTCGCCTGTCCATATCCTCCGTGCCGCATATTTTTTCAAGTGATGAGAATTGTTTTATTTTGATATTCATATTAAATTACCTTTCATTTTTAATCCGAAAAATCAAATAAAAATACATCTTTTGCATCGCCGTTATAGGTGTGAACAAAAATACGAGCCATTGGGTTTATATTGTATATGTATTTATCCAAATCATTTAATGTACCTTTAGCAACCGATTTTTCGTAAAAATTGCAAATTGTAACGCTGGCGCCTGACGGCAAAACGAGCGGAAACATAGTTGAGATATTTTCAGTTAAAGGCTGACCGCTGTATATGTCAACACCGCTTAATATGACCTTATTGCCGTCTTTTCGCAAAAGCGCACTGTACTGACCGCGGAATTGGTCCTGCATGTCATCGGCATTGCTTCCGAGGAAAATTATGTTGTCGCCGTCTCCGAATGTAATTGTGCTGTCATCCGGATCAAAACCAGGCTCTATATCCTCTCTTTTGTAATTATCGATACGCAAATCAAGCGTTGGGGTAAAGAGCTTTCTTGCATAAACAAGCTCATCCTTCATATTTGTTACGGGTAATATAAGATCTCCTCGTTTAAAACTCTGCACCCTTTTTAAAAGGGCAGAATCATCAATATAGAAAGTTACATACTGCCCTTTTTGGAAACCCGTAAGCTTAACTGTGTCATCTGAAAGGAACGAAATCTCGTCAACTATCATTGCTCTCTTTGCGTTTCCGTTTGTTTTTGGCATATCCATTTCAACAACAATTGCGCCCGCGGTGAGATTATCGTCAACATCGTACGCCGCAACGCTGTATTTATTCCCCGGTGAAATGAATGTGCCCATACCGCGTCTTGCAAAATACTGCCGTTCATCATCCTTTGCCGTTTCGGGAATTATAAATGCCCTTGTGTCGCTGCTGCTGACAATAAAGTCAAATTTATCATTTCCGAATGCGCTTGCCAAATAATATCGCGTTTCCGCAGAAAAGTCTTTTTTTAGTTCTTCATCATCTGCAGCGCCGTCGGCAATTGTGTCAAGCTCAGAGATTTGTCCCGTTTCGTCCAGTTTATATCTTACCAATTGTCTGTAAGAACCGTCCCCCTGCTTAATTAAGTCGGAATTTAAGAGTTCTGAATGTCCTTTGTGATTTCTGTATATAGTTCCGTCCACATTTACCCTGTCGTTTGCAGTAAGCGTCAATATATCTCCGTCTTCGGAAATTATTTTAAACTGCGCTTTTGCCGTTGGCTTTTCGCTTATAGCGGCGGTAATAACATAGCCGTAGGTATAAGTTTTGGTAACATTTATTGCCGGCGCGGTTACTTCACCGTCAAAGTTAAGCAAAAACCTTCCTTTTGTTTGAATTGGAAGCGATGAATGATTTTCATCAAAATATTTGGCTGTTGTGTAGCGTTTTTCACCAATGATAACAGTGTTTGGCGCACCGCTTTCTTTCTCCTTCGCGGTGATTGTTCCGACTACATTATTCTTTGAAACAATAATTCGTTTAAAACGTTTTCCATAAGTATTTTTGCTTTCAAAAACGGAAAGCACATCACCTTTTTCTATTTTTGAAAAATCGTATTCCTCTCCGTCCTTTTCAACTGTAAATAAATACTTGTCGCTTTCATTCGGGTTAAGCTTTATCAAAACAGCAGTGTCTTTTATATCCTGTATGAAGAAGTCAGGTAAATTTATATTTCCCGCAACCATATCAAAATACGAATACACAAATATTACATCATAAAGCCCATTGCGGTCGATGTCCGTAAATTGAATGTATCCCCTGTCAATTTTCAGATCTTCGGCAGAATATCCACCTACCGACACCCCGTTGTATAATAAATCCGCATATGGTGATATATCGGCATTTTGAACTTTTCCGTTCTCATTTTCATACACAAAACAAGTTGTTGAAAAATTGCTGCTGTCTGCCAAAATGTTTTTTGCGTTAACGGTAAGTGTGGTATACTTTTCAGGCCATACGAAAAGCAGTTCGTTATCGTTTTTGTAATATGCCGTTACGTTATATCCTATATAGTCATTTACATTGCTGCCGTTTGATTTATATGTTTTTTCACCTATTGTTGAAAGTCCGTCTGTTAATGTCGT
>OIYV01001431.1_pt1 | contig 11436 bp, 10 predicted proteins | sample 1588251 | NCBI WGS metagenome assembly OIYV01 (sample SAMN03283282) | human gut metagenome | biome: human-associated habitat; material: feces | host: Homo sapiens | place: Peru | collected 2012
TTAAAAACCAATACGTAAAAAATAGTAAAAAGTAAAATTCTCAACTCATAATAAAAATGCTTGAAATTTTTATTTCAAGCAAAGTTAAATATAAAAATTATTAACAAAAATTAATCAAGCAAAGCTTCTAAGATTTTCGCATTTTTATCCGCTAAAGTATTATTTCTAATCTTCTGTTTAGAAATATAAGTTCTTAAAGCTTCACGATCTTCAATTTTTTCAGAACTATCTTCAGAATTATCTATTGTATTAATATTACTATCTAACTTACTAAACTTACTTTTAAACTTAAACTCCCTATAAAGCATTGAATAAAATAAATAATTAGTAGTATTAGAGTCTTCACTCCATGATATATTATCTAATACATCACTTTTCTCTTTAAACTTAGCATATATACCCTTTTCTATCTCTTCTTTAAGCATCTTTGTCTTAAGTCCAAAATTCTTATAGTAATATTCTTCACTAATCATATCACTAGTAATATTCTTAATACTATTAGAACCATTGACATAATTGATTCTAATCTTTGCGCCCTCTAAGTTTAAATATGAATTTACATCTAATTCTTTATTAGGAAATGCATAGACACTGATACCCTTTATTTCCTTATATTGAGCTATATTATCATGATCAAAACCAACAAATTCAAAACCATCTTTAGCAGGTTTAATCAAAGGTGATTCAACACCCTCTAAATTATTAAAACTCAATGAACTTTCATCATTAAACAAGCCATCACCAAAGTCATAAGTAATTTGTTCAAGCTTATTTTCATGCATCTTATCTTCATTAATTAATAAATCAAAGACTTCCTTATCAACATAAGCCACATTCTTTTCAAAGTCATACTTGTAATCAGCACTTAAACTCGCATCTATTTGAACCTTATAAGACTTTTCATTCTCACCTAGGATAATTAAAGAATAATTATGTAAATCATATAAGCGATACATACGTTTACTTAATTCTTCATCCTTATAGAAAGTTAAACGATTTAAATCATAGATAATACCTAGACAATAAGAATCCAAATCCTTACCACCTAAGGCCTTATCGAACAAATAATAATTAGAAGATATGTTCTCGCCATAATAAGCATCCAAAGTATTAAACAAAGTATAACCAGATAACTTATCACCCAAGAAAGTTCCCCCATATAAAGAAGAATGATAATTACCATTATGATTAGACAAAATATACTTATCAAAAGAATAGATAGACTTATCTATATTCTTATAAGCATTATCATTTCTTTCCTCATCATTATCATAGGCATTATTAGTAAATAAATCATGATTCACATAAGCCTTGAGACTTTTAGCACTAGAACTCTCACGCATTGAAATAGCCAAAGAATTCATCGCATTAGTCCCAAAGATATTTTGATAGATAAAGAAAGAATCTAAATTATCATAATATTCGCTTCTATTAACAACACCATTTGCCCCATCATTAATATCATCATTATATTTATCCATGCGACCTATAATCTTTAATTCATTCTTAAAGAAATCATCAAGCTCTTTAGCGCTATAATTAGACAAACTTCTAAAAGATAAATATTGGAAGTAACTATAAAAAGGAGCCTCACTATTAACCGCATTTTCATGAGTACCACTTCGATAATCATCGCTCATTACTTTGAAATCTTCATAAAAATAATGACCATCATAGCTATAATAATCTTTATTTTCTTCTAAAAAATCAGGAGCCTTATCTAACTTATAAACTTTCGCATAATAGTCACTATTTAATTGGGTCTTAATTAAATGAGCTAAATCACCCTCTAAATTACGATACAAAGATACTCTTATATTTAATGAATCAAAAGGACGCAAGATAACAGAATCAAAACTAGTAATGCCTACATCTCCTGCATAGGCAAACTTTACATTATCACCGTTTCTATCAAGATATAAGCCATCCTTACCGTAACAGCCATTAATAGAAGTAGTGTCATTTCTTCTTAAAGAACGATAACCCACATTCAAGCTACATTCATCATTGGTTTGAAACTCAACAATACCATATTCCATAAACAAAACAGTATCTCCTTGAGCTAACACCAAATTCTCATAATTATCTAAATTATTATTGTAGAAACTTAAAGCCGAATTATAGCGCCCAAAAGTTTCAATAACTTCACCGTTAGATGCATCGTATACTGTATATTCATCTTCTGCGTGCACATCAAAAGCTGCGAACACAAAAATCGCAACTATTAAAAAGATAAAACTTAAAGTCTTCTTATAATTTAGCACCTTTAAATTTTACAATATTTGTGAAAAAGTACAAAATTTTAGAAAAGACCAGGAAATAAATTAGCCAAATATAAGCCAATCACAAAAGAAGATACATTAGCCACTAGTGCATAAAATACACAATGCCATTTCTTCTTTTTAAACACAAGACAATAGAAAATAGACTCTATCACAAACACCAATAATTCTAATAATAAATAAATTAAATAGTAGCCATATCCTGTATATACATTTAATAAAACATTTAAAATAATCTGAGTTATCACATTGATCAATAAGATATACAATAATTCCTTATTTCTAAATTTAAACAACAATCCAATCAACATCTCAATAACAACAGTAATAAGCATTCGACAAACTAAAGCCTTTACTTCATTTTTAAATTCATATGATTTGTACATATCAAGTCTTTGATTGCCACTTAAACTTTCATCATATTTAATAGAACCTATATCGACACCATCCATATCCACTGTGTAATAGGTATCAAAAGCATATCTTTTACATATATCACTCACCACAAAAGCATTCGATTCTGGATAATACAACAAAACCTTAAACTCATTAGGCGGATAATAGCCCCAAGATAATTCCTTTGTATCACTTACAAGCCAAGCCCATTGTAAGAAATAAAAACCATCACTATCTTCATAATTCACAAAAGCTTCCCAAATATCCCTATCCACAAAGTTTAAATTAATATCTTCTTCGCTACCATTCCAAGCACTTGCAGGACCTGTAGACTTTTCCTTAGCCAACAATGTACCATAGCACAATTCATCACCCATATTCTTAAACTGTATTCTTACAGAAGGCTTGGGACCAGTATCTGCATTAACACCAATAGGAAACAACATAACCATGCATAAGAATACAATTATTAATTGACTTAACTTTCTTTTCATAAGGCATTCTCCTTTATATGTTCATTATACAAAAAACTAGATTTCTCTAGTTTTCTTTTGGTCTAACATCAAAACCACAATCAATTTCAAGTACCTTATACCCAAAATCATCATTAGTCTTAATCTTCCCACTCAATATATCGTTTAACACGATATCTACTTTTTCATCAGTATCCAAGAAGGCATCACACGCAATAGTCAAATCATTTAATGGATTTATTTCCAATAGTTTTTGGTGCAATAATTCTCTATTAGTCATTAATTACAGCCCTCATCAGAACTAATAATAGCACTTAACCCTAACATCATAACCACAGTCGATTTCTAAGAATTTAAGCACAACATCATCGTTTGTTTTGATCTTACCATCTAGCACCTCTTTTAATACCAAATCAACTTTTTGATCCGTATCTAAAAAAGTATCACAAGCTATGGTCAAATCATTTCTTGGGTTAATTTCTAATAATTTTTGATGCAATAATTCTCTTTTAGTCATTTGATTTTGGCCCTCCTAAAAATCCTATACTCATTATAACCGTTATTTTCAGCTACATAAATATAACCATCAATGTATTCGATAATATATCTATCATTGAGATGTTTGGAATAATAATTGGTGTTCATTGCATGAAAAACAATACCATACTCTTTTTTAGTTAACTTTAATGTAGGCAACGATACCTTGTAATAATAACTTTTTAAAGTTTCTTTTGAATTTTCTTCTCGAAAATCATCCTCTAACTTATCAATATTTTCTTTCTTTTCATTCATATATTTTTCTTTTTATCGCCAAAAAACCTTATTTAAATCTAGAAAAGATAAAGTGTCTTAAAGTTCTTAAAGTTAAAAGATGAAATAGGAATATTCTTCTTAAGAGCGACTTTCCTATTAATATCAACCACATAAGTTTTTTCTATTGAACCAATCTCATATATTTCACTAAGTAACTTGAAATTCTCTTCCATCGTTAAACGACCATCAAAGATTACCTCCAAAGTCTTTTGTTTCTTCACAATAATAAATCTTAGAATAATCTTATTCATAGGCTATTGTCTTTAATATCCTTCCCTTATTACCCTTAAGATAATAAGCATAATTATCTTTTAGATCTTCTTTCTCATCATAGTAGAACAATCTTTGTTTAAAAAGACCATCCCTTAACCACAATATCTCATCATAATCCTTGTCTTTTAAAGAACTATCATATAAACACACCTTAACATTCTCACAAGTCTTATAAACATCACTAAAGTAATCAATAAGTTCTTGATCATTACCGGTAATCAACACTTTCTTATTCACATTAAAATAAACCTTATCTCTATTTTTAATATCAAAACCAGCTAAAATTCCCTTATTAGAAGATTCAAACTCTAAGGTATCTGGAATATAATCAATATAACTTGAATATTGACTCTCTTCTATGTCTAATTCATTAATAAGACAAGGTATAAAACCATATTGGCCATTATAGAAAGAATCGTTTAAATCGAAATTAGAAGATGAAAAGACATTCAACAAATCTTGTTTATCCTTATATTCAATCACCAACTTATGTTTAAATGAATTCAACAAACGGAAATTCATCGTCGATACCTTAGTTAAACATATAACATTTACATGAGTCACTTCACTTCTTTTCAATAAAGAAATAAGCGATTCATTAATACTATCATCATAAGCTGACAAACAATTATAATCCTCAATAACTAAAGTTAATTCCTCATTTGATTTCTTCAACTTCTTAAACAAATAAACAATATCATCAATCTCTTCATAAACCAAAGAATCCGAAATATATTTACCTCGATATTTCTTAGAACCAATCACAATCGTCTTTCTATTTATTTGATTAAGAATTGTATTAATCTCATTACTTCTACTTGAACAAATAAAGATATTCTCATCAGAAGCGATAGTTAAGATATCCTTATAATGATTTCGATAATCATCTATCTGACCAAAAACGATCTCATCATACTTCTTATATTCATTTCTTAATTCAATCACCTCTTTCTTTTGAGGCTTCTTAAAATCAATACTTGTAACCTCGATATTCATATCCCTTGTCGTATCAATTATCTTATTAGTCGCATAAGAAGCTATAGTCTGTCTTTCTTGTTGTTTATAAGACTTCTTAGATATTACATTTAAACGATTATCCAATAAAGAAACCTCATAATCATCCTTATCATCGATATCCTTCTTACTATAGAAACTCTTTGCCAAATAGATGTTCTCATCAACACTCAAATAAAACTGTCCAGCTTCCGTTAAATAAGCAGCATCCTTGCGTTTAATGATGTCATTAGAATCCTTCTCACTCAATACTTTTAAGGCAATCTTAAACCTACTATTTGACCAAATTTCATCATCTATTGCGCCACTTGGCCTTTGGGTAGCTAATATTAAATGAACACCCAAGCTTCTACCAATTCTAGAAAAAGAAATCAACTCCTTAATAATAGTGGGATTATCCTTCTTTAACTGGGCAAACTCATCTACCACAATCAGCAAATGTGCCAGCTTAGGAAAACCAAAATTTTGATAATCAGAATCCAAATAATCATCAATATTCATAATCGAAGTCATTAACTTATTAGACAACTTTTTAAACAAAGTCTGTCGTCTTTTACATTCATGATCCAAAGCCACTATCATCCTCTCAAAACCTGATGGCTCTAGATTGTCAATTGATCCCACAATATGAGGTATAGTTCCTTTTTGACTTGTCAAAGATTCCTTAATACCACCACCCTTATAATCAATAAGAATAATATTTAGATAATCAGGACGATACCTAATACACAACGACAACAACATCGACACTATAAGCTCTGATTTGCCACTTCCAGTTGTACCAGCTATCAAACCATGAGGACCCAAATTTCTTTCATCCAAATCAAAATACAATAATTCTCTTCCCATATAGGCAAAATCAGCCCTTAGACCAACTTGCTTTTGCGTATAAAAAGATTCAATATCGAAATTATTAAACACTTCCTTAAAAGTTAAATCACCCTCATCACTTCTTATTTTTTGATAATCACTAAGCATTTCACAAGCGCTCTTAAAATCAATTGCCTTCTCATTATAAGTAAATTCATATTCTTCTTTCCCCTTGATTATTCCCTTATTATCTTTGAAATAAACAACACTCTCACTATCCTTATAAATATTATTCTCATCTTCCACAAAATACATAAGAATAATATTAGGATTAGTAAAACGATAATCCAAACGACTATTAGCCATAAGAACTAAAGGCTTATCCAACTTTAAATTATTTAATTCCTGCAACTCCTTGTATTCCCTTAAAGTTAAACGACTATCATGATAAATAATCGAAGGAATATTAAAGAACTCATTAAACTCATCCAAATCCTTACTATAAAGGGCGACATAATAATCATCATAATGATACTTAACAGATAATTCTAGAAGAAATCTCTTTAATAGATAATTCAATCTATTCTTATTAGCCACAATACTAATCAAATGATAATTCTTTAAATCCAAGAAATAAGGATACTTCTCAATATGAGTTAAACCATAATTAATACTATTTAAAGTTTCATTGATATCATCATCACTTGTCTTATTAAGTTTCATATGCTTATCATATTCAACAAAGCCCAAACTTAAATTAAGAAACAAAGGACTCTTATTGGTGATGTAAAATAACTTTTCATCATTAAAATCTCCATCAAAGAAATATGAATTTCGCTCCTTAACAACATCACTCACATTATTTTGTAACTTAGCCTTATAATCCACAAGATAATCTAAGTACGCTTCCTTTTCCCTCTTAATCTCTAAATTATTAGTCCTACTCTCATTAAGACGAGTAAGAATCGGCCACAAGACACCAGAAATCACCATCATAAAAGGCATAATCATATAAACCAAGGAATTAGTAAGATCATTGCCATCCAAATAATTCTTATAGACATTAATCGATGCCACAAAAATCATTGCCAAAGACATCGTTAAACTAGGACCAATCTGATAAACAAGAGGCTTCTGTTTAATCTTTCTAAGCTCGTTATACTTTTTGATCTCGGGAATCTCTATAACCTTAGGTTCATTCAACAAATAATTATGAGTTAAAGGGTTAACATTATCATAAATAATTGAAAGCTCATCCAACTGCTTTTCCTTAATCCTATTTTCAACTAAAAAATTATTGATATATAAGAAATCATCATAATAATAGAAACTAAAATTATAAAAAGAAACAAAATCACCACTACATAATTCTTCGTCCTTATAAGCCTTACCATTTAAAAGTAAAACAGGCGCATTAGTCTTAAGCTTATGATCCTTATACATCAGATAATACTCTTTCAACAATAAATCCTTATTCTCGATATTAGCCTTAGGCGAACTAATATATAAGAAAGGTTCATTATTATAAAGCTTATAATCATCGATACCCTTAGAATCACTATATACAAACAAGTTGATTTCACTTATTAAATCACTTGTCTTAATCACATACTTACGCTGCTCTAATTTTCTAACTTTATCACGGTCACTAAAGAAAAAACCCTTATTTAAACAAATATAAAGGTGGCCACTCTTATCTACAATCTCAATACCTCTATATTTAAAGGGTAGGATATTTTTAGTAATCTCTACCCTTAACAATTCATTCCCGTCTTGAATTAATATAAACATGCTTAGCCCTCACTCACCAACACATTAATCGATGCACTATATTTATGGTCCTTAGTAGAAATAACAACCTCACTAGCTCCCTTTCTAACCCCATAAACAACACCATTACTAACAGTAACTACGCTATTATCCTTACTGCTATATTCCAAATCATTTAAACTATATTTACTAGGTAAACCCTTAATTTCTATTTGATATGACTCTCCAAGTTTAATCACCTTAGAATACTTATTCAAAAGAATCTTATCCGCATTAATTGGACCTGAATCATCCTTGTTTGTCTTTAAACGATCCTTTCTTGTACACTTATCCACAAAGACAAAATTCTCAATATGACTCTTATTATTAAAAACCTGATTCTTCTCATCTAAAAGTTCAATATCACGAGACATGCCTAACTTTGATAAGACTGTCTTTGGTGTATTAAATCTTAGCTTCAACATCCAATTCAAAGACAAATTACCACAAACCTTCACATCTCTATTTTCTTTAGCCAAATCATCATAAGTACTATAAGCTTCGTCCACGTTTAATTTCTCATGATTACCATCTTCATCAAATAAATGTAAAGTTGTACCCACCTTAGCCTTAATACCCAAATCAGCCTCGATATCCATTAAACAAGCCTTAGCAGCCTCAAGATTAAAATTAAGACCAACGGCAGCCGAAGAAGAACCACCAATCTTTAAATTCACATCACGATCATTCTCGTTAATAAAACGAACCTTACCATTTCGATTCTCAAAACCCTTAGAAGACTTATTCGCAACAACTATTTCAACCTTACCCGAAGTATAAAACTTAGCCAATACCTCTACATTAAAAAACAATGTAGGCACACCCTCAACAGGAACCTTTAATTCACAAATCTTGATAGTAGCCTCAGTTTCATCACTTTTATCCTTAATCATCGACTTAGCTAAATTCACAAAAGAAGATGAATCTAAGTCCTTTAAATCTAAGTAACAATTCTTATAACGACCAACAGACACACCGATTTCCTCTACCGTCTTATAATCAAGTTTCAAATAAGCATTCTCAATATTATCCGTTTTAAACTTCCAAATATAAGCAGGCTTCAAGTTAGAAACACTTATATCATAAAAGAAATTCAAACCATCAATATTCTTAGAAATCCTAGCATCGATGCTACTTCTTGTGATCTTATAAGATACATTAAAACCATCCTTAGTAAAACGTCTTGTATCGCCACCTGCTAAAAGCTCACGATCATTATTCACATAAGCCTCAAAGTCCAAATCATCTTCAAGCACAATCGCCTTAGTCAAATCTAATTCACTATTATCAGATATCTCAAGACTCTCAAATATCTCATCAAAAGTTGCTTCCCTTGTTAAGTAAGCATCATTATGGAAACCTGCGACAATCACAAAACAATCATCTTCATCTAGATAAACCAATTCACCAGACTTTAAATTAGCACTCGTCTTTAAATAAGCGCCATCTTTCTCATATACTCTAATTTTTTTATATTCTTCTTTATAAGTTACTTCTTCTTTTCTTTCTATTTCCTTGTTGTTGATTAAACTTACTGCCTTCTTAATAGCCTCTAAAGCATCCTTTTGATTAACTAATTTATCATCAGCCTTAACTCTTTTAATAATTCCCTTTTTCTTTAAAGCCTTAACACTTGTATCACCATTCTCAATTAAATTATTCAAAGTTAAAGCTAAATACCCATAAGTTAAATACTCAGGATATTCTTCATCATCAACTACCTTAAAAGCTATTAAATCAGCTATACTCTCATCAACATTCTCACCCCTACCTAGCCCACTATCTCTAACCAAAGTATTGATATAGTCACTAGTTAAATAAGGCTCACTCGCCTTACACGATGCTAGTGTCAAAGACGCCAGCATCACCATAAGACAAGCGATTAACTTATTCAAAATTCGACGCATTAGAACTTAAAGTAGACTCTAAAGAATCATAAGAAGAAACGGTATAATCAAGATACTTTGCATACTCTTCAATCGTTTGACTCTCATCAATGAAACGAGTTGAAAAACGCTTAAAACGTTCAACAATAGCCTCACCAGCCGTACCCTTCCAAACACCTGTTAAATCGTTCATCATCTTAGAGATATCATTTAAGATATCATCCATGCTGGCATTAATGCTTCTGATATTACTTGCAGCAGCACTCACTTCTGGTAACGTAATTCTAATATTATCCATATACTATCCTTTCAATTTTCCTGCACAATTTGTTAATTCATCCTGAGTCTCACGATATGCCTTAGCACTAGCACGAAGAAACTCTGCATACTGACGCATAATTAGAGAAATCTGTCTTAGGTCCTCCTCAAAAGATCTGATTTTACCTGAGAAAGCCTTGTTATCCTTACCTCCCCAATTAGTCTCTAATCGATCAACTTCGCTATATAGTGAATTAAACAATCTTTGGTAATCACCATCAGCACTCTCAACTCTCCCAGCAGTCTGTTCTAAGCTACTTGGATCAACATTAATCATGTTATTCATAATTCTTTTCCATCCTTTCACTATATATTTGCCGACAAACCCTAAAATTCCTACCCCAAAATTAAAAAAAGGAGAATTTTTTCTCCTTAAGCTAATAAAACACTGTCATTCACAATCTCATTTCCAGTAACCTTCTCAAACATCTTAAGCAAATCAGCCACCGTCAACTTCTTCTTTTCTTCACCACTTATATCTAAAACGATCCTACCCTTATCCATCATAATCAAGCGATTACCATACCTTAGGGCATCCTTCATATTATGAGTAACCATAAAAGCTGTTAAATTATGCTTATTAATTATCTCCTCAGTCTTAGATAAGACAACTGTTGCCGTACCTGGATCAAGCGCTGCTGTATGCTCATCCAAAAGTAACAACTTAGGCTTAACAAGCGTTGCCATCAAAAGCGTCAAAGCCTGTCTTTGACCACCCGACAACAAACCAGCCTTACTCTTAGGACGATCCTCTAAACCAAGATTTAAAGTCTTCAAATCATTGATATATTCTTCCTTTTCACCCTTAGACATACCAAGCCTTAAAGTTCTAAGTTTACCTCTTCTTTTCGCCAAAGACATATTCTCAATAATAGACAAATCAGGACAAGTACCAACACGAGGATCCTGGAAAACTCTACCAACATACTTCGCCCTTTTATACTCTGGCATCTTAGTAACATCCAAATCATCTAGATAAATCTTCCCTGAATCCGCAATTACGCTGCCACTCAACAAATTCAATAATGTAGACTTACCAGCACCGTTAGAACCAATAACCGTAATAAAATCACCATCATTAATCACTAAATCGACACCATTTATCGCATGAACTTCATTAGCGCTATGAGCCTCAAAAGTCTTATATAAGCCTTCAACCTTAAACACGCTTCTTACCTCCCTTATTCGCAATGATAATAGCCACCGCAACCACAATAGCCGTAAACAATTTCATATCATTGGCAGAAATAAAATTAGTATTTACCACAAAAGTTACAATCAAACGATAAATAATAGAACCCACTACAACACCAATAAGACACACCGCAAAATATTTATCTTTAAACAATACTTCACCAATGA
>OIYV01001434.1_pt1 | contig 11428 bp, 8 predicted proteins | sample 1588251 | NCBI WGS metagenome assembly OIYV01 (sample SAMN03283282) | human gut metagenome | biome: human-associated habitat; material: feces | host: Homo sapiens | place: Peru | collected 2012
GGACGGAGGTATCCAGCCCGGCGATGTCGCCGTCGGGGATGTAGGGCGGGTTGGAGACGATGCAGTCGAACTCCCCCAGATGCGCCGGGGGCTTCTCCCTGGCGTCCAGCTGGAGGGACACCACGCGGCCGGTGAGGTCGCTGCGGCGGATATTCTGGCGGCAGATACGCAGCGCGCCCTCGTCCAGCTCCCCCAGCACCGCGTGGGCGGCGGGGGTGTGCTTCGCCACGGCAAGCCCGATGCAGCCGGAGCCGGCGCAGAGGTCGAGAACGCGGGGCGCGTCCAGCGTTTTGAGATAGAGCAGCGTCCGCTCCACCAGCACCTCCGTATCCGGGCGGGGGATGAGCACGCTCTCGGAGATGTCCAGCGGCAGACCGTAGAACTCCCACTCGCCGATGAGGTACGCCACCGGCTCGCCGTCCAGATGACGCTGCGCCAGACGGCGCACCTGCTGCTCCACCGTGTCGGGCACGTAGAGCCGCCCGTCGCGGCTCAGCTCCTCGCGGCTTTTGCCGGAGGCGCAGCAGACCAGCTCCCGCGATTCCAGCGTGGGGTCGGGGAGACCGGCGCGGAGGAACTGCTGGCGGACATCTAAATACAAATTGTTATAAGTGATCGCCATAATACGCACCGTTGTTACTTTCTTTGAGGTTTTTCGCGCCTGCGGCGCGGGGACGGATTCCCACGCCAGTGTGAGCACCGGCTCGGAATGACAGGAGCGGGAGTGCCGCGCCTACACTATTACCACTCGTCGGTGCCGTGCTCCTCGGGAATGACGAGCTTCATCGCCTCGATGGCGACCTCGATCATGGAGTCGTCCGGTTCGTGGGTGGTGAAGTTTTGCAGCCACATACCGGGGGCGGAGAGGACGCGGGTGAGGGCGTTGTCGTGCGCGCCCACCAGACGGTTGAATTCATAGGTAATGCCCACCACGGGGATCAGCAGCAGCAGCTTGACGCCCACGCGCACCCAGACGCTCTGCCAGTTGATATAGGGGAACACAAGGCTGGAGACGATGACGGAGACGATGAGCACCACAAACAGGAAGCTGGTGCCGCAGCGGGGGTGGTGGCGGGGCTGGATGCGGACGTTTTCCACCGTCAGGGGCAGTCCCGCCTCGTAGCAGAAGATGGTTTTATGCTCCGCGCCGTGGTAGCAGAACACACGGTAGACGTCCTTCTGCTTGGAGCAGAGGATCATATACAGCAGGAGGATGAGAATTTTCACCACGCCCTCGATCAGATTGTGAACGGTGGGGCTGGTGGCGTGGAACAGTCCCGCCAGAAACGTGGGCAGCAGCATGAACAGCATCAGCATCAATCCGAGACTGAGGATAACGGAGAATGCCACCAGCAGCGTTTGCAGCTTTTCGGCGGAGACGTGGTCGGTGAGCCACTGCTCCACCTTGCCGGGCTTCGTGCCCTCGTCCTCCGGGAAGTAGTCGGCGGAGAACATCAGTGCCTTGACGCCGGTGATCATGGAGCCGATGAACGTGACTGCGCCCCGCAGGACGGGGACACCCAGAATGGGATAGTTCGCCTTGATGAATTTGCGCTCCGTGACCTTGGTGACCAGACCCTCCGGAGAGCGGACGACGATAGCGTCCTTTTGGGGGCCGCGCATGAGGATGCCCTCGATCAACGCCTGACCGCCGATGCTGGTACGGAAGGTGGTTTGTTTCTTTTCCATAGACGTGGTAGATTCCTTTCTGTGGCAAGCATAGCACAGCTTGCGGAAAAATGCAACACTTGTTCGAGTTGTTTTTGAATTTTTGGGGGTGCCGCGCCTGCGGCTTTATTCCAATTCCCCGTCGGTCTGCTTTTTCAGCGGGAGGTATACGGTGACGACGGCACCGCCGCCCTCGGCGTTGGCGACATCCAGTCTGCCGCCGTGACGCTGGATGATCTCGTCACAGACCGCAAGTCCGATGCCGCTGCCCCGCGCCTTGGAGGAGCCTTTATAGAATTTCTTCTTCACATAGGGCAGCTCTGCCTCGGGGATGCCGGGGCCGAAGTCGCGGATGGTGATGACGTATTCCCCGTCGCGCTGGGTCAGGTGGACGGCGATGCGCCTGCCGCTGCCGCCGTGCTTGGCGGCGTTGTCCAGCAGGTTGCAGAACACCTGCTTGAGCCGCTCCGGGTCGCCGGAGATCAGCTCCTCGTACTCGGCGCGGTCCGCGGAGTATTCCAGCGCGATGCCGTCCTGACGGAACAGCTCGCGGTAGCTGTAAATGGCGTCCTCCAGCTCCGCTTGGAGGTCGGTGTCCTCCACTTGCAGGGTGAAGCGGCCATCCTCCAGGCGGGAGAATTGCAGCAGCTCCTCCACCATATTGGTCAGGCGGCGGGATTCCTTCACCATGATCTGCACGCCCCGCTTCAGCTGCTGAACGTCGCCGGAGTCGTCCGCCAACAGCGTCTCGCCCCAGCCGTTGATGGCCGTCAGAGGGGTGCGGAGCTCGTGGGAGACGGAGGAGATGAACTCGGATTTCATGCGCTCACTCTCGCCGATCTTGCGGGACATATCGTTGATGTTGGACACCAGCTCCCCCATCTCGTCGGAGTATTTGTTGGGGATCTGGACGCCGTAGCTGCCGCCGGAGATGCGCTTTGCCGCCTCGGACACGGCGGAGACGGGTGCCACCACGTTGTTAATGAATATCATACTGGACAGGACGATCAGTCCCACCACCGCCAGCATGACGCCCGCCACCAGCATGACCGTCAGCATGACCTGACGGTCGATATTGCCGAGGGCGGTGACGTAGCGCATGACGCCCACCACCTGCCCGTTGAATTTCAGCAGGCTGGACACCGCCAGAATGTGCTCGCCGGTGACGCTGTCGCGCCCCACGTAGTCCTGCACCACGCCGCTCTCCACCGCCGCCAGAATTTCCGGCGTGCCGGGGTAGGTGCCGGCGGTGACGCCGCGGGTGGTGACCTCCACCCTGCCGGCACTGTTGAGGAATTGCAGCTCGATGCGGTCGCTGTCGTCAAAGGCGGCGGCGTAGACGGTGGCACTGCGGTAGTATTCCCGGTAGCTGGTCATCACGTAGGTGTTGAAGTAGTCCGCGCCGGCGGCGGCCTGCGCCCGGAGCGTGGAGCGGGCAGTGTTGTAGTAGTTGCTGGCGAAGCCCACGGAGATGAGCACACCCACCAGCAGCAGTATGACCAGCACGGGACCCATGCTGCCGGTGAGCCACCGGCGGCGCAGTCCCTGCACCTTGCGTTTTTTTGCCGCCATGGGGTCATCTCCTTTCGTAAAATGGGGTGAGGGGCTGCGTTACAGACCCCACTTGTAGCCGAAGCCCCAGATGGTGGTGATGTAGGTGGGGTTGGTGGCGTTATCCTCGATCTTCAGGCGGAGACGGCGGATGTTCACGTCCACGATCTTCAGCTCGCCGAAGTAGTCGTGTCCCCAGACCTTGTCCAGAATCTCCTCGCGGGAGAGTGCCTTGCCGGGGTTCTCCATGAACATCTTGATGATGGCGTACTCCACCTGCGTGAGCTTGATGCGCTGGCCGTTCTTCTCCAGCGTGCGGTTGCGGGTGTTCAGCAGGAAGGGCGGCTGGTCGATCTCCCCCGCCTCCACGGCTCCGCCGCCGGAACGGCGCATGAGGGCGTCCACCCGGGCGGTCAGCTCGGCGGGAGAAAAGGGCTTGGTGACATAGTCGTCCGCACCGGTCATCAGTCCGGTGACCTTGTCCATCTCCTGTGTACGCGCCGTCAGCATGATAATGCCAATCGTCTTATTGGTCGCGCGGATGTTCCGGCAGACCTCAAAGCCGTCAATATCCGGAAGCATGATGTCCAAAATGGCGACGCCGATGTCCGGATTCTCCTTAATGCGCTCGAGTGCCTCCATTCCGGTTCCCGCCTCGATCGGGTCATAGCCCGCGCGCTTAAGGTTGATGACGACAAAGCTGCGAATGCTGACCTCATCTTCCAGAATAAGTACCTTTTTCATATCTTCTCCTCCCTGCGGCGGACGCCGCAGTTTGCTTATTTTCGATTGATCTCGCCGGTCTTCCACTCGACGCGGATATAGCGGAAATCCTCCCGCAGAATATCCAGCGACAGTCCATAGCGCTCCGCGCCCGCGTCCAAACGCGCCGCGTAGGTCGTGTCGCCCTTGGTCGAGAGCACACTCCAGCCGCTGTCCTCCACGGTCTGCCGGACATTGCTGCCGGAGATGGCCGTGAGGGAGAACAGCGGGTAGCGCGTCTCACCCGCGCGATAGTAGAAACGGTAGCAAAGCGTCTTTCCAATGTCCAGCTCGCGCGTGACCGTGAGCCTATCGCGCCACGCCGTCGGAACGGTGAAGAACCAGCCGCCAGAATAGCTGTGATAGGTCAGGAGCTTTTCTTTCTCCGTGCCGTCGGCAGAGAGATTGTACCAACTGATGAGCTTCTGGTCGACCGAGTAATCGTCCCCTTCTACCGCAGGCAGATCGACAAGGCGCGGCAGCTCGATCAGGCCGTCGCCGTCGATGTCGCAGCAGTAGACGAAGTAGCCTCGAACGATCTTCACGCTGCGGTCAATGCTGTCTCCCGCGCAGAGGTTGACAAACTCCTCGCCGCGCAGGGTGAAAATATCCGTCACCGTGCTGTCTTCTCCGTACTGTGAGGCGACGAAGACCGCCGGAACGTCTGCGGAGAGCGCGCCATAGATCACGCGCTTGACCGAGCCGACCGGCGTGGTGAGCTTTTGCTCCTGACTGCGGGTCAGCTCGCCGTCCTTCCAGCGATAGAGCGAGGCTACGCCGTTGGTCGCGTTGCCGTCCGCATTGAGCAGGAAAATATCCTGCAAACCGTCCGCGTTGAGGTCGGCAGTCATGTAGGTCTCATAGCCCGTATTGAGCAGCTCGCAGAGCGCGCCGTCGCGCATCGTATAGACGCACAGTAGCTGGGGCAGTTGGTCGCTGATCTGCCGACCGAAAACGATCTCGTTTCCGGCCTCGCCGTCGATCTGCACATACTGCACCTGCGTGAAGGCGCTTCCGGCCAGCTCAAGGCTCGCCATCAGCTCAAACGAACCGTTTTTGTTGTCGAAAACAGCGATCGTCAGGGGCTTTTCGCCGTCCGTCTTCCAGAACGCGACGGCCTCGTCCTCCGGATCGTCGTCCAAATTGACCCGCTGCACCGCAAGCTGGTTTTCGCCGCGCACCGGCGCGCTGTAGGACGCGCCCTGCGGCATGGCGCTCTCGATGGCGCTGAGCAGGTTATAGTAGTCCACCGACTGTTTCGGCGGCGCGTAGAGATTTTCGGCAGGCTCCAACAGGCAGCCGCCAAGCATGGCGCAGAGGAAAAGCAGCAAGAGCGCCAAACAGACCTTTTTCAACTCCACGCCTCCTTTTCTCCCTATTCTCCAATGTTACATTATAGCACAGTTCGTTACAAAAGTGTAGTGGGAAGGTTACAAAAACAAAAAATTTACAATTCTATTTCAGCACCACGCCGTCGTCCCCCAAGAGGCTGCGCAGCTCTCGCAGCATATCCTCGCGGATCGCGCAGGTCGTTCCCCTGCGCAGGCGGGTATCCGCATAATACAGGATCGCCGTCAGACTCCCGGGAAACATCCCGAGAATGGCGCGCACCTTGCGGTCGGCAAGACTGTCCTCCGAGGGCAGCTTCAGGTAAAGCTTCTGCGGCTCCGGCGTTGCCATATCCGTCAGCAGATACAGGCGGTTTACCACCATCTGCGGCGCTTTTTCGTCACGAACGGACAGACGTCCCTCCGCGATCACCGGTACGCTCTCGCGCAGCAGCGTGCCGCTCTGCGCGATAACGTTGGAAAACACAAGCAGCTCCATATCGGCGCTGTCGTCCTCCAGCGTCACATAGGCCATCATGGAATTGTTGCGGGTGGTCTTCATTTTGACCGCCTCCACGATGCCCGCGATGCGCACGACCTGCTCGTCGCGGAACGCGCCGTCTGCATTTTCAAAGGACTGCAAAATGCGCAGCATCGGCACGACACGCAGCTTTTGCAGTCGGCCGCGATACTCATCCATCGGGTGGCCGCTCAGGTAAAGACCGATGGTCTCCTTCTCCATCTGCATCAGCTCGCGCTTTGGCAGCTCCGGCAGGCCGGTAATGAGGTTGGGCGACGGCTCCGGATCGTCGAGCATATCAAACAGGCGCAACTGCCCCGCGAGATTCCGCTTCTTTGCGTCGGCCGTGCCGTTCATGACCAGCTCATAGCTGTTGAGCATCTCCGCGCGGTTCAGCCCGAGGCCGTCCAGCGCGCCGCACTTGATGAGATTTTCCACCGCGCGCTTGTTCAGATCCGTCTCCTGCATCCGCTCTATGAAGTTTTCAAGCGAGGTAAACGGGCCGTTTGCCTCCCGCTGCGCGACCATCTGGCGCAAAAGTCCCCTGCCGATATTCTTCACCGCACCGAGGCCGAAACGGATGCCATCCGGCTCGACGGTGAACTTATCCTCGGAGGCGTTGACGTCCGGATGAAGGAGCCGGATGCCCATATCGCGGCATTCGGCGATATAGCCCGCCGCCTTCGCGGTATTGTCCAGCACGCTGGTCAGCAGCGCCGCCATATACTCCTTGGGATAATGACACTTCAAATAAGCCGTGTCATAGGTGATCTTCGCGTAGCAGACCGCGTGCGCCTTGTTAAAGGCGTAGTTTGCAAAGTCAAGAATATCCTTATAGATCGTCTGGGCGGCCGCCTCGCTGACGCCGTGCGCGATCGCGCCCGCAATGCCGCGTGAAGGGTCGCCATAGATGAAAGCTTTCTGCTCGGCAAGGATGACCTTTTCCTTCTTCTTGGAAATGGCGCGGCGCATATTGTCCGCCTGACCGAGGCTGTAGCCGCCGAGCTTGCGGAAGATTTCGATGACCTGCTCCTGATAGACGATGCAGCCGTAAGTGACCGAAAGGATCGGCTCAAGCTGCGGGCACAGGTAGGTGATCTTTTCCGGATGCAGCTTATTGTCAATGAAGCGCGGGATGGAGTCCATCGGGCCGGGACGGTAGAGCGCGACGATCGCCGTCAGATCCTCGATCGACTGCGGCTTCATGTTCACGCACACGCCCGTGATCCCTGCGGATTCCAGCTGGAAAACGCCCGCCGTCTTGCCCTCGGAGAGCATACGGAAGCTCGCCTCGTCGTCAAGCGGTATCTTCTTTAGATCGAAGTCCGGATGACGGCGGCGAATCTCCTGCTGCGCGTCCTCCATGATCGTCAGGTTGCGCAGACCAAGGAAGTCCATCTTCAGAAGGCCGAGTTCCTCGATGGTCGTCATCGTATACTGCGTGACGATGGTGTCGTCGTTCCGCGCAAGCGGCACGTAATCCGACACGGGGTCCTTGGTGATAACGACGCCTGCCGCGTGTGTTGACGTGTTGCGCGGCATTCCTTCCAGTGCGCGCGCCGTATCGACGAGCTTTCTCACGCGCTCGTCGCCGTCATAGCTCTCCTTCAGGCGCGGCGAAACGCGCAGCGCTTCGTCGAGCGTCATGTGAAGCGTCGTCGGAATGAGCTTGGCCACCGCGTCCGTCTCGGCATAGGTGAAGTTCAGCGTGCGGCCGACGTCCCGAATGGCGGCACGTGCCGCCATAGTACCGAAGGTGACGATCTGCGCGACCCGATCCTTGCCGTATTTGCGCGTCACGTAGTCTATGACCTCGCCGCGCCGCGCTTGGCAGAAATCCGTATCAAAATCCGGCATGGAAACACGCTCCGGATTGAGGAAGCGTTCAAAAATGAGGCTGTACTGCATGGGATCCATCTCCGTGATATGCATACAGTAGGCCACGATGGACGCAGCGCCCGAGCCTCTGCCCGGGCCGACGGGAATCCCCTCCGCCTTTGCCCAGCGGATGAAATCGGCGACGATGAGATAGTAATCTACATATCCCATCTTTTCGATCACGCCCATTTCATAGCGCAGCCGCTCCCGATATTCCTGCGGTGCGTCGGGGTAGCGCTCGGCAAAGCCGTCGGCACACATTTTGCGGAAATACGTGAGCGAATCAGAGCCGTCGGGCGTCGCAAACTGCGGCAGGTGGTAGTGGTTAAACTCAAACTCCACATTGCAGCGCTGCGCAATGCGGACGGTATTTTCAAACGCCTCCGGCACATTGGGAAACAGCAGGCGCATTTCCTCTTCGGACTTGAGATAAAATTCGTTCGTTTCAAAGCGCATTCGGTTGGGGTCATCGACGGTTTTTCCCATCTGGATGCACATCAGGACGTCCTGAATATAGCTGTCCTCACGCGTCAGGTAGTGGGCATCGTTCGTTGCGACCAGCCCCAGCCCCGTCTGCGCCGCGATCTTGAGCAGGTCGCGGTTGACCTGCTGCTGTTCCGGAAGACCGTGATCCTGAAGCTCAAGGAAAAAGCTGTCCTTGCCGAAAATGTCGGCAAGCTCCAGCGCATAGGCCTTCGCGCCGTCAAAGTCCCCCATGCGCAGGCGGCGCGGGATCGCACCGGCAAGGCAGGCGGAGAGCGCAATGAGCCCCTCGCTGTGCGCGCGCAGCAGCGCAAGATCCACACGCGGCTTCACGTAAAACCCGTCGAGGAAGGCGCGCGAGACCATGTAACACAGGTTTTTATAGCCGGTCTCGTTCTCACACAGGAGGATCAGGTGCTGTGCCTCGTTGTCGATGCCGTGCTCCTTGTCGGTCATTGAGCGCGGCGCGACGTAGACCTCGCAGCCGATGATGGGCTTGATCCCCGCCGCCTTGGCAGCGCGGTAAAAGTCGATCACGCCATACATGACCCCGTGATCGGTGATGGCGACCGCCTCCTGCCCCAGCGCCTTGACGCGCTCCATCAGCGCGCCGATGCGGCAGGCGCCGTCGAGCAGGCTGTACTCCGTATGCACATGAAGGTGGACGAAGCCCATAGTTTTTTCTCCTTACTCCGTTTCGTCCGCAAGTGCGGACAGTTTTCTCAGCCGGTGGTTGACGGCAGATTTCGTGCACGGCGGGTCATGCAGTTGCGCAAGCTCACTGAGCGTCATCTCCGGATGCTCGCGGCGCAGGCACGCCGTCTGAAGCAGGCGCTGGGGTAGCTGCGCAAGTCTCCCCTGCGTCTCCAGCTTGCGAATGGCAGCAATCTGATCCTGTGCGGCCGCCACCGTCTTATCCACGTTCGCGGAATCGCAGTTGGTCTTGCGGTTGGCGTCGTTGCGCCAGTCCTTCTCGATCTTGGCCTCCATGACCTTCATCGCGCTCAGCGGCGCGCCGATCACGGTCAGAAAGTCCTCGATCGACTCGCTCTGCTTATAATAAAGGACGCTGCTTCCCTTGCGCTCGGTCTCCTTCGCAGTCAACTGCATTTCGTCGAGCAGCGACGCCGTCTCGCGGCTGACCTTGAGGTGCGTTGTGGAAAGCTCCAAATGGTAACGCTTTTCCGGATCGGTCACGGAGCCGCCCGCCAAAAACGCGCCGCGCAGGAAGGCGCGGCGGCAGCAGTCCTTCTCCAGCAGCGCCAGATTGACGTGCAGCGACAGGCTTGTGCTTGCGGAAAAGCCGCAGAGGGAAAAGACGCGCCGGATCTTCTCCGGCTCGGAAATGCCGAAGGTGAGCTTGCCGCCCTCCCCTTCCGGCAGAAGATCAAAACGGAGCCCCGCGCCCTTGCGCAGCAGGCGCGGGAGCCGCTGTGCAAACTCGCGGCTCTCCGTCACGATACGGATATAGTCCGGCGCAAACGTGTTTGCAAAGAGCAATGCGCCCATCAATTCGGCAAGCGCACAACAGCCGCGCGTGATCTCGTCGCGGCACAGCTCGCCTTTTACCGCACCGGAAAAAGAGACGGTGCGCATCGGTTCGGTCATCTTTCTTATCCTTTCTCAATGTCACGGTGCATAAGCGTCACCGGAAAGCCGCGCTCCTCCAGCGCACGCGCCAGAAGGATGCCGACCGTGACGCTGCGATGTCGGCCGCCGGTGCAGCCGACCGCGAACGTGAGCTTTTGGCAGCCGCGCGCGCTTGCCAGCGACGCCTGAAGACAGGCAAGGCCGCACAGGCGCTCTACATATGCCGCGCCGTCCGGAAAGCGCATGATATAATCACGCACCGCCTTGTCGCGGCCGCTGAGCGGACGCAGAGCGGGCATCCAATAGGGGTTTTCCAGACAGCGCGCGTCAAAAACGACGTCGGCCTCAGGCATACCGTATTTACGCCCGAAGGTAAGGATCGTTACGTTCATTTACTCCCACAGACGCACCTCCGGCTCCAGCCGGACACCGGTCGCGTCGAACACTCTCTCTTGGATCTCTCGAATGAGCGCCAGCACATCCTGTGCCGTCGCGCCGCCGAGATTCACAATAAAGCCCGCGTGCTTTTCCGAAACGGCGGCTCCGCCGACACGCAGTCCCTTCAGCCCCGTCTGTTCGATCAGGGTGGCGGCATAGCCCGTCTGCGGCCGCTTAAAGGCGCTGCCCGCCGAAGGCAGCTCCAGCGGCTGCGAGGCGCGGCGGCGCTCCGCGAGCGCCTGTATCTTCGCGCGCACCTCCGCCTCGTCCGACTTGGTCAGAGAAAACTCCGTGCAGACGATCACGCCGTCGAGCGACTGGAACGCGCTCGTGCGATAGCCAAAGCCTTGCGCTTCTCCCTCGAAATACGCCTGCGTGCCGTCGAGGTGCAAAAACAGCGTCCTGACCGCGACCTGCCGCAGCTCTCCGCCGTAAGCACCCGCATTCATATAGATGCCGCCGCCCACGGTTCCCGGGATACCGTGCGCAAACTCCAGTCCGCTCAGACCGTTGCGCGCGGCAAACATCGCTGTACGGCTCAGTGTCATGCCCGCCATGGCAGAAATATGCGTGTCGTCCAGCAGCGTCAGCCCCATAAAGGTATCACGCAGGCAGAGCACAAGGCCGCGCACGCCCGCATCCGGCGCAAGCACGTTGGTCCCCGCACCCAAAACGCGCGGCCGCACACCTTCTTCGCGCGCGATGCGAAGAACGGTCTTTAGCTGCGCAAGGTCGCGCGGGAAAACCATCAGTTCGGCAGAGCCGCCGATGCGGAACGAAGTGTGCGCGCTGAGCGGTTCTTCCTCGCGAATCGTAAATGCCGGCAGTGCCTCTGCCAGCCGTTTTTTCAGTTCAGTCATTGCAGTTCCTTTCTACGAAAAGGGCAAACAGATACAAATACAGTATACCACATATACCGGCCGATTGGCAATCATTTCCGCAGAAAAAGATCAGAGGGAAGCGTCCTTGCTCCCCTCCGATCTCAGACTGTCAAAAAAGCTCGTAACCGTCAAAATGGATTCGCTTTTTTAAGAAAACCGGCCACAGAATTGTAATATTAATACTCGCTAATTTTTGAACTTTTACAAGTTGAAATCCAGTTAATTTAATAATTTTGACTTACTTCGCAACTCACGCCCTACCGTATCTGTATACGCCGACGGGCGTGAGTTGCTCGTCTTCCGAACCTTTTTGGCAGTCTGCCAGCGTG
>OIYV01001435.1_pt1 | contig 11425 bp, 11 predicted proteins | sample 1588251 | NCBI WGS metagenome assembly OIYV01 (sample SAMN03283282) | human gut metagenome | biome: human-associated habitat; material: feces | host: Homo sapiens | place: Peru | collected 2012
CGGCGCTGGCCGCCGTCGGCGGCATCCTGCTGCCCGCGCTGCACCGGCGCGGCATCGAGATCGGCACGCACATCCTGCGCTGCGGCGGGGTCGCCGACCGCGCCTTTTCCGACCTTGCGCCGGAGCTTTCCCTGCTGCGCACGCGCGCCTTCCCCACGCTCGACCCGCTGCGCGGCGAAGAAATGGCGGAGCGCATCCGCGCGGCCGCGCAGGAGAACGACAGCGTCGGCGGCATCGCGCAGACCGCCGTTCTCGGACTTCCCGCCGGACTCGGCGAGCCGTGGTTTGACAGCGTGGAGGGGCTGCTGTCCCACGCGCTCTTCAGCCTCGGCGGCGTCAAGGGGGTGGAGTTCGGCGCGGGCTTTTCCATGGCCGACCTGCGCGCGAGCGTCTGCAACGATGCACTTTCCATGCAAGACGGCCGCGTCGTCACGAAAACGAACCGCAACGGCGGCATCAACGGCGGCATCACAAACGGTATGCCCGTCGTATTTCAGTGCGCGGTCAAGCCCACGCCGTCGATCGCGCAGGCGCAGCAGACCGTAGACTTCCGCACAAATACCGACGCGGAGCTGACCATCCACGGCCGTCACGATCCGGCCATCATCCGCCGCATCTGTCCGGTCATCGACAGTGTGACGGCGATCGTCCTCTGCGACCTGCTTGCGCAGCGTTACGGGACGGACTACCTATCAGGGGAGGACGCGCCATGCAATACGGACTGATCGGCGAGCACCTGTCGCACAGCTACTCCCGCCAGATCCATGAGCAGCTTGCGGACTACCGCTATGAGCTGCTGGAGCTGACGCCGGAGCAGGTCGCGCCGTTTTTGGCCGCGCGGGCGTTTCGCGCGATCAACGTCACTATTCCTTATAAGCAGGCCGTGATCCCCTATCTTGACGAGATCTCGGACACGGCGCGGCGCATCGGCGCAGTCAACACGATCGTCAACCGAAACGGCCGCCTGTACGGCGACAATACGGATTTTGCCGGACTGAGCGCGCTTCTTGACCGCATAGGTCTGTGCCTGAAGGGCAAAAAGGTACTGATCCTCGGCACGGGCGGCACCTCCAAGACGGCGCGCGCCGTCGCGGCGTCCAAGGGCGCGGCGCAGATCCTGCGGGTGTCGCGCAGTGCGGACGGCGACGACGTCATCCCCTATGCGCAGGCGCTCGCCTCGCACACGGACGCGCAGATACTGATCAACACCACACCCGTCGGTATGTACCCAAAGCAGGACGCCTGTCCGATCGCGCCGGACGCCTTCCCCCGTTTAGAGGGCGTCGCCGACGCCATTTATCACCCGCTGCGCACCGACCTTGTGCTGCTGGCGCAAAAGCGCGGCATCCGCGCGCAGGGCGGACTTTATATGCTCGCCGCGCAGGCTGCGGCGGCAAGCGCGGTCTTTCTGGGCAAGACGCCGGAGCCGCAGCAGGCGGAGCGCGCCTATGCCGCGGTGCTGCGCGAGACGCAGAACCTTGTCCTCATCGGTATGCCGACCTCCGGCAAGACGACGGTCGGCAGAGCCTTGGCGGAGCGGAGCGGCAAGCGGTTTTTCGACGTGGACGAGCTGCTGACGGCAAAGCTCGGGATGTCCATCGCGGACTTTTTTGCCCGGTCGGGGGAAGACGCCTTCCGCGCGCTGGAGCAGGAGACGATACGCGCTCTTGGCACGGAGACCGGCTGCGTGATCGCGACCGGCGGCGGCGTTATCCTGCGGGAAGAGAACCTGCACCGGCTTCGCCGGAACGGCTGCCTGATCTTCTTGGATCGCGCGCCGGAAAAGCTGTTTGCCGCAGCCGATCGGCCGCTTTCCTCCAGTCGGGACGCGCTGATGCAGCGCTACCGCGAGCGCTACGACCTGTACCGCGCGGCGGCCGATCTGCACATCGACGCGAACGGCTGCGTGGATGCGGTCGTGCAAGCGATAGAAAAGGAGTTGGAAGCATGAAATTCTTGATCCTGAACGGCCCGAACCTGAATTTGCTCGGGATACGCGAGCCGGAAATATACGGAAAGCGCAGCTACGACGATCTGACGCGTCTTGTCGCGGCGCACGCGGAGGAGTTGGGCGTCGAGGTCACGTTCTTCCAGTCCAACCATGAGGGCGACCTTGTAGACGCCATTCAGAAGGCCTATTTTGACGGTCTGGACGGGATCGTGTGCAATCCGGCGGCCTACACACACACGAGCCTTGCCATTGCCGACGCCGTTCAGGGCGTCGGGCTTCCCACGGTCGAGGTGCACATTTCGGACGTGCGCAGCCGCGAGGACTTTCGGCAGGTGAGCTATATCCGCGCGGCGGCGATCGCCACCGTCATGGGCGAAGGCTTCGCGGGCTACTGCCACGCGCTGGATCTTCTGGTCGCGCATCTGGGAGGCAGTCATGCGGGTTAGCATTCGGGCGGGTACTGCGCGCGGCACGCTTTCCGCGCCGCCCTCGAAGAGCATGGCGCACCGCCTGCTCCTGTGTGCGGCGCTTGCCGAGGGCGTGAGCACCGTGCACGGCGTTGCGCAGAGCGAAGACCTGTGCGCGACGCTCGACTGCATCCGCGCGCTCGGCGCGGATTGGACGCGCGCGGACGACACCGTGACCGTGCGCGGCGGCCTTGCCCCCACCGGTCTTCCGTTTTGCTGCCGTGAAAGCGGCAGCACGCTGCGGTTTTTTATCCCCGTGTCGCTGCTCTCCGGCGGCGATGTCACCTTCACCGGCACGGAACGCCTGATGGAGCGCGGGATCGGCATATACGAAGCGGTCTTTGCAGAAAAGGGCATTGGGGTGCAAAAATCGCCCGACCGGCTCCGTCTGCACGGCCGACTGTCCGCGGGCGAATACACGCTTTCCGGCGGCGTCAGCAGCCAGTTTATCAGCGGTCTGCTCTTCGCCCTTCCCCTGCTGGCAGGCGACAGCACGCTTCGCATTCTGCCGCCGGTGGAGAGCCGTCCCTATCTCGACCTGACCCGCGCGGCGCAGCGGCAGTTCGGCATACACTCGGAGGAGCGGACACGCAACTGCTTTTCCGTTGCAGGCGGGCAGTGCTACCGCGCCGCCGAGGTTTCCGTGGAGGGCGACTGGTCCAACGCCGCCGCGCTGCTGGCACTAAATGCGCTCGGCGGCGACGTGCGGCTCTCCGGCCTGTCGCGCGAGAGCTTGCAGGGAGATCGCGTGTGCGAGGACTACCTTGCGGCGCTGGAGCGGCCGGACGCCCTGCTGGATCTTTCCGCCTGTCCGGATCTTGCGCCGGTGCTGTTTGCCGTCGCAGCGGCAAAGCACGGCGCGCACTTTACGGGAACGCGCCGCCTGCGCCTGAAGGAAAGCGACCGCGCGCAGGCAATGGCCACGGAGCTAAAAAAATTCGGCGTCTTCACACGGATCGAAGAGGACACCGTTACCGTAGCGCCCGCCGCGCTGACGCCGCCGACGGAGCCGCTCGAGGCACACAACGACCACCGCATCGTTATGGCGCTGGCACTGCTCGCAAGCGTCACGGGCGGCGTGATAGAGGGCGCGCAGGCCGTAAAAAAGAGCTATCCGACCTTTTTTGACGACCTGCGGCGCGTCGGATTGGAGATCACCTATGGAGCTTGATCACAACACAAAAATACTCATCGTCGGGCTTGGCCTGATGGGCGGCAGCTACGCGCAGGCGCTCAGCGCGCAGGGCTACGAGGTCGGCGCGCTGGCGCGGCGGCAGGAGACCGTCGACTATGCGCTGCGGCACGGCATGATCCGCCACGGCCGCACCGAGATCGACCCGAGCTACCTTGCGCAGTTTGACCTGATCGTCTTCGCGCTCTACCCGCACACCTTCCTGCAATGGCTGCGGGAAAACCAGCGCCATCTGCGCGCGGGCGCGCTCCTGACCGACGTCACGGGTGTCAAGGGCAGCGTCGTCTACGCGGTGCAGGCGCTGCTGCGTCCGGATCTGGAGTACATCGGAGCGCACCCCATGGCGGGGCGCGAGGTCAGCGGCGTGGAAAACGCAGACAAGGACATTTTCAAGGGCGCAAACTACATCGTCACGCCCACGCAGAAAAACACCCCCGCCGCCGTCGCCGCCTGCGAGGCGCTGGGGCGCACGCTCGGCTTTGCGAACATCTCGACGCTGACGCCGGAGGAGCACGATGAAATGATCGGCTTTCTGTCGCAGCTCACGCACTGCATCGCCGTGAGCCTGATGGTGTGCAAAGAGTCGCACCATCTGGTCGACTACACCGGCGACTCCTTCCGCGACCTGACCCGCATCGCCAAGATCAACGACGAAATGTGGAGCGAGCTGTTCCTGCTGAACAAGCGGGAGCTGCTGACGCAGATGGATCTGTTCGCGGAGAAGTTTGCCGAGCTGCGCAGCGCCATTGCGCGCGACGACCGCGCGCTCATGCGCGACATGATGCGGCTCTCTACGCAGCGCAGAGCCTATTTTGACAAGGAAAAGGAACCGAACGATGAACATTGAATGGAAACGAAGAATGCCCTCTCCGCAGGAGGTCAAGGCCATGTACCCCGCGACGCCGGAGCTGCTGCGCTGCAAGCAGCGGACGGTCGACGCGCTGCGCGACATTCTGACGGGCAAGGACGACCGGCTGATCCTCCTGATCGGCCCCTGCTCCGCCGACCGCGAGGACGCCGTGCTGGACTATGTTTCGCGGCTGCGCGCCGTGCAGGAGCGGGTGGAAGACCGGTTTTTGATCGTTCCGCGCGTCTACACCAACAAGCCGCGCACGACCGGCGACGGCTACAAGGGAATGCTCCACCAGCCCGACCCCAGCAGCTCGCCCGACCTGCTCAAGGGGCTGCTCTCCATCCGCAGACTGCACATGAAGGTGCTGGAGCGCACCGGCTTTTCCGGCGCGGACGAGATGCTCTATCCGGAAAATCACAACTATCTTTCGGACATTCTGTCCTATGTCGCCGTGGGCGCGCGCTCCGTGGAGAACCAGCTGCACCGACTGACCGCCAGCGCGCTGGACATTCCGGTCGGTATGAAAAACCCGACCGGCGGCTACCTCTCCGTAATGCTCAACTCCATCACCGCCGCGCAGCACCCCCATGCCTTCGTCTACTCCGGCTGGGAAGTGCACAGCAAGGGAAATCCCTTGGCGCACGCCATCCTGCGCGGCGCGACCAGCAAGCACGGGCGTACGATCCCGAACTATCACTATGAGGATCTGCAGCTTCTCTCCGAACTGTACGCGCAGAGCGGGCTTGCAAACCCCGCCGCGATCATCGACACGAACCACGCAAACTCCGGCAAGCAGTTCATGGAGCAGCCGCGCATTGCAAAGGAAGTGCTGCACAGCATGCGCCACAGCGGCGACATCCGCCGGATGGTCAAGGGGCTGATGATCGAGTCGTATCTGGTAGACGGCAATCAGAAGGCGGGCGGCGACGTTTACGGGCAGTCCATCACGGACGCCTGCCTCGGCTGGGAGAAGACCGAGCGGCTGGTGCTGGAGTTAGCCGAACTGCTGTGATAAAAAGGAAGCGCGAGACCCTGCCTATCCGGCAGGGTCTCACTTTGCTCATGATTCAGTCAAAATAACGCATACCAGGTTCCGTTGTAGCAGAAGAGAATCAACGCTCCGGGAAGCGTATCGCTCCCTCGACTGCCTTCCACATCGACTTGAATTCTCACACTGTGGATGGCTGTCAGTTTCTTCTCCGACAGGTCATATTCGTCACAGATACCTTCGCGACAATCTTCAAAATCCTCACCCTCGAGCACTTCCTCTTCGAGCTTCTCATAGGTGATCTTGCGCGAGGTTCCGTATTCGTCGTCAAGCTCCTCTACCACATCATAAAAGTTGTCCTCAAAATAGCGGTCTTCGTACACAGCCTCGGGGACTGTGCCCTTCAGGCGCTTGTAATCTCCTGTCTCGTAGGCACTCATATACGCCTCGATCGGTGCGAGGCTGTCACCTCCGTTGTCACGCAGAAGGAAGAAGAGCACCAAGCCGACGGCGACGAGGGCGACGGCTGCGATGGTAACGATCAGCGCCGTCTTTTTGCGCCGAGGCGCGTTCTGCGGCGCGGCGCCTTGCGGCGCGAAGTCCTGCGGTGCAGCAGCCGGTGCGACGTTCTGCGGCGCGACGTCCTGCTGCGCCCCACAGGCGGAGCAGAAGGCCGAGCCATCTTGCAGTTGGGTTCCACATTGTTTACAGTACATTTTTATCCTCTCTTTCAAATCATGTCGTTTAGAAACAGGTACAGCATCAGTCCCGAGGCGGCGAGAAGCCCCAGCAGCGTCAGCCATACGCGCCACGCGCGGTGTTTTGCAACGCAAAGCGTCACGTCGCCGTTCTGGCATTGGCCGCAGCTCGGGCAAAAGGTCACGCCGTCGGCCAACTGCGTGCCGCATTGTTTACAGATCAGCAAGCTCAACCTTTCCTCCCTTTTCAGCGAAATACGACCGGAATGTCCTTGCGGTGCAAGGGATTGAGCTGGATCACGGCGCGCTCGCCTACGGCGCAGTCCAGTCCCGTCACATCCACGGTGCAGTGCAGCATTCCGATCGCGCCGATCACGCGGCACAGCCTGCCGCCGATCTCTACGGTCGTCGTCGGGCGGCGCACAAGCCCCTTGAGGGCGGAGAGCGCCGCGCGCAGGCAGTCACGCGCCCGACTCATGTCCGGCTTGCAGGCGACGTTCATCCCGTGGTACCAGCCGACGGGCAGGACGGCAACGCGCGTCTCGCGTTTCGCGCGCCAGAGCGCGCCGTAGCCGACGGTCGCGCCGACCGGCAGCGTGCGCACCTCCTCCACCTGCGTCTCCACATAGCCCACGGGGCGCAGCCGCGTGCGGAAGGGCATTCTGCCGAGCAGCGCCGAGCCGAGGCGCACCGCGTCGCAGTGCATCTCCGGAAAGCGCAGAAAGGCGGCGGAATTGCAGCAGTGCACGGTACCGGTCTCGAAGCCGGCCGCGTGCAGCCCGTCCACGACGCCCCGAAAAGCGGAAAACGCCTGACGCGTCAGCGCCTCGTCGCCGAAGGCGCAGTTAAAATGGGTATAAATGCCGGTAACTGCCAGATGCTTGCAGTCGCGATAGACCGTCTCGAGCTGCTGCGCCTGCTGCGGCAGGAAGCCGTAGCGCCCCATGCCGGTGTCGATCTTCAGATGCACCTCGGCAATGTCGGCGCGCTCGGCGGCGATCGCGTCGAGCTGCCGCGCGCAGTCGAGCGAACCGACGGTAAAGATCACGCGCAGATCCAGCAGGCGGTTGATCTCCTCGCGAGTCGCGACCTGCCGCAGCATAAGGATGGTCGCGTCGGAAAAGCCGTTTTCCCGCAGAACGGCGGCCTCCCGCTCCTGCGTCACGCAGAAGTGCTCGATCCCGTTCTCCGCCGCGGCCTCCGCAAGCGGCAGCGCGCCGAGGCCATAGCCGTCGCCCTTGATGACCGCCCAGATCGGCGTGTCGCCCGCCTGTTTTTTCAGCTGGCGGATATTCTGCTCAAGAAGGTCTCTGCTTACAATGTAGGCGCTCATCGGAACACCTCCGTCATTTTCCCCTGTTTTTGATGCGGTACAGGCGCGCGGCAAGCCCCTTGTAGGCAAGCGCGCCCTTCTCCGCGACAAAATAGGAGAGCTTTTTTAGCACATAGTCATACTCGCCGATAAACTCCGTAAACTCGCCGCCAAAGCCCTTTTTGAAGCGATACAGGCCGTAGTGCGGGTTATCCTCGGAAATGTCGCCGGAGACGCCGCGGAAATCGTAGACACGACAGCCCGTTTCGATCGCCCACTGGATCATGCGCCACTGGAGCAGATAGTTCGGCATCAGATTGCGGTATTCGTTGGAAGAAGCGCCGTAGAGGTACCACACCTTGTCGCCGTAGTGGATCGCCAGCGTACCGGCAATGGGCTTGCCCTCGTAAAACGCCATATACAGGCGGCAGTGCTCGCCCAGATTGTCCAGCATCGCGGCAAAGTAGGAGGCGGGACGCGTCGCGAAATTATCGCGCAGACCCGTCTCGACCATGATGCGGGTAAAGTCGTCGACCATCTCCTTGCCGCACAGGCGAACCTCGACGCCCTTGCGCTCGGCAAGGCGGATGTTATAGCGCCACTTCTGGTGGAACGAGGCAAGCATCTCCTCTTCGCCGCGCCCGTTCAGGTAGAGGCGGAAGACGAACTTCGGCTGGATCGCCTCGAAGTTTTTGCCCGTGTCGCGCGTGCGAAAGCCCGCATCCGTCAACAGCTTGGCAAAGGCCGCGTCACTGACCGGCACGTCGGGGTCGATCTTGATGACATAGGCCTTCTCCTTTGCGGCAAGCGCCTTGGAGGCCGCCATTAGCTCATCAAATGTCGCCTTATCGTCCAAATCGCAGACGGGGCCGCGGCAGGCATACATCATCTTCTTGCGCACGACGGGCATTTTACGAATGAGGAAGGCAATGCTGCCGCAAATTTTGCCCGCAGCATCGCGGCACACGATCGCCTGCCACGTCCACGCGGGCTTCTGCTTCGCCCAGAGCGCGCTCTGCGCGAAATGGCCTTTCGGATGCCCTTCGACAAAGGCTTCGTACTCGGCAAGGTTCTTCTGATTGACAAGTTCCGTCATATTTGCATCTCCACGCGTTGTTTTCATGCTTAGTTTATCACATTATCCTCCTCTTTTCAAGGGGACATTCGCTTTTCCCCTTGACCTGCGCGGTCGGTTTGCGTTATAATAAAGAGCGTAGGAGGGTGCGCATATGAACACCTTTGATTTAGATGCGCAATATATTGCGCATACATATCGCCGTTTCCCGCTGGAGATCGTCTCCGGCAAGGGTTCCCTTGTTCGGGGCGCAGACGGGAAGGAGTACATCGACCTCGGCAGCGGCATCGCTGTGAATATTTTCGGGCTGGCGGACGAGGGCTGGACGGCAGCCGTCACGCAGCAGCTCGCGCACTTTTCCCATAGTTCGAACCTCTACTACGCCGCGCCGACGGCGCGCCTTGCGCAGATGCTGTGCGAGAGAACCGGAATGCGGCGCGTTTTCTTCTCCAATTCCGGCGCGGAGGCCAACGAGTGCGCCATCAAGGTCGCGCGCAAATGGGCCGCGCAGGAGAAGGGCGAGGCATATTACAACATCATCACGCTGAAAAACAGCTTTCACGGGCGCACGCTTGCCACCCTTGCCGCGACGGCGCAGGACTGCTATCACCGCGACTATCGCCCCCTGCCGTCGGGCTTCCTTGCGGCAGACGTCGGCGACGCGGAGGGAATGGAGCGTCTTCTGAAGGAAAACGCCTGCGCCGCCATTCTTTTTGAGTGCGTGCAGGGCGAGGGCGGGATCCTGCCCATCGGGCAGGCCTTTGCCGACACACTGCGCGAGCTTGCGCAGAAATACCATGTGCTCCTGATGGCAGACGAGGTGCAGCTCGGCAACGGCCGCAGCGGCGCGCTCTACGGCTACATGAACTATGGCCTGACGCCGGACGTCGTAACGACGGCAAAGGGGCTGGGCGGCGGACTGCCGCTCGGCGCGACGCTGCTGGGCGCGCGCACGGCCGACGTTTTTGCGGCCGGTGACCACGGCTCGACCTTCGGCGGAAATGCTGCCTGCTGCGCGGGCGCGCTGAACATCCTCAGCCGCATTGACGACGCGCTTCTGCGCGGTGTCCGCGAGCGTTCGGACTACATCCGCAGCGCACTGGAAGGCGCGGATGGTATTTTAAGCGTCAGCGGTATGGGCCTGATGCTCGGTTTGCAGGTGAACCGACCCGCGCGCGACTTTGCGCAGACGCTTCTGGAGCACGGCGTTCTCGTGACGACCGCGAAGGACAGGATCCGTCTGCTTCCTGCGCTGAACATTCCGATGGAACAACTAAAAATTGCCGTGCAGCAGATCCTGCGGTGCGCGGCGCAATAGGAGGATCATATGAACTTAAAGGGAAAAAACTTTTTAACGCTGCTGGACTTCACGCCGGAGGAGATCACGGGTCTTCTGGATCTTGCCGCGGAGCTGAAAGCAAAGAAAAAGGCGGGCATCGCGCACGACACGCTCAAGGGAAAAAGCATCGCTCTGATTTTTGAAAAGACCTCGACCCGCACGCGCTGCTCCTTTGAGGTCGCCGCCTACGATCTTGGGATGCACGTGACCTACCTCGATCCGTCCGGCTCGCAGATCGGAAAAAAGGAATCCATCGCCGACACCGCTCGTGTCCTCGGCCGCCTCTACGACGGCATCGAGTATCGCGGCTTCGGTCAGAGCATCGTGGAGGCGCTGGCTGAGCACGCGGGCGTCCCCGTCTGGAACGGCCTGACGAATGAATATCACCCGACGCAGATTTTGGCGGATATGCTCACCATTCGGGAGCATTTCGGTTCCCTCAAGGGGCGCAAGCTCGTCTTCATGGGCGACTGCCGCTATAACATGGCAAACTCCCTGATGATCGGCTGCGCGAAGCTGGGGCTGCACTTCGTCGCCTGCGGGCCGGAAGGCTATTTCCCTGATCCCGCGCTCATCGCACGCTGCGACCGGATCGCACGCGAGACCGGTGCGACGCTCGAATTTGAGACCGATCCCATGCGCGCGACGGCAGGCGCCGACGTGATCTACACCGACGTGTGGGTCTCCATGGGCGAACCGATGGAAGCGTGGGCGGAGCGCATTGAGAAGATGCTGCCCTATCAGGTGACGACCGCGCTGATGAAAAACGCCGGTGAGCACGCGGTGTTCATGCACTGCCTGCCCGCCTTCCACGACCTAAACACCGGCATTGGCAAGCAGATCGGCGAACAGTTCCACCTCGACGCGCTGGAGGTGACCGACGAGGTGTTCGAAAGCGCGCAATCGATCGTGTTTGACGAGGCGGAAAACAGAATGCACACCATTAAGGCAGTTCTTGCCGCAACGCTGTGAGCCTGTCCGGCTGAGGCATCCCATGAAGATCCAAGAATCCGCTGAAAACTATCTGGAAACCATTTTGGTTCTCTCCGCGCGTCAGGGGGGCGAGGTGCGCTCCGTTGACATTGCCGCCGAGCTTGATTTTTCAAAGCCCAGCGTCAGCATCGCAATGAAAAATCTGCGCACGAACGGCTACATCCACATGGACGAGGGCGGCTACATCACGCTTCTGCCCGCCGGTCGGGAGATCGCCGAGCGCATTTATGAGCGCCACCGTTTCCTGACAAGCTGGCTGACAAACTTGGGCGTGCCGGAGGAGATCGCCTCCGAGGACGCCTGCCGCATCGAGCACGTCATCAGCGCCGAGAGCTTTGACGCGATCAAGAACCACGTTCAGCTGCACCAAAGCAAATAACAAATGCGCCGCCTTGAAACAAGGCGGTGCATTCTCTCAGCAGTCACAGAGCCGCCTCCGGTGGAGGCGGCTCTGTGACTGTCAAAAAAGTCCGTAACCGTCAAAATAGATTAATTTTTTAAGAAAATTGGCCGCAGGATTACAATATAAATAATCGAGAATTTTTGAACTTTCGCAA
>OIYV01001438.1_pt1 | contig 11422 bp, 9 predicted proteins | sample 1588251 | NCBI WGS metagenome assembly OIYV01 (sample SAMN03283282) | human gut metagenome | biome: human-associated habitat; material: feces | host: Homo sapiens | place: Peru | collected 2012
ATTTGGAGGAGCGGAAGGCGACGGTGATTGCGTCCATTGAGGAGCAGGAGAAGATGACCCCGGCGCTGCGGAAGCAGATTGAGGCGGCGGAGACCGCGGTGGCCGTGGAGGACCTGTACCGGCCGTACAAGCCGAAGCGCCGCACCAGAGCCACCATTGCCAAGGAGAAAGGCGTCAGCGGACTGGCGGATTTTATTCGGAAGCACGGAGCGGCGGCGGACGTGGAGGCGGAAGCGCAGAAGTATCTGGACCCGGAAAAAGAAGTGAACACCGTGCCGGAGGCGATTCGGTACGCGCAGGATATCATCGCCGGGGACGTTTCCGACGACGCGGAGTATCGGACTCAGATTCGAAACCGCACCCAGAAGCAGGGCATGATGGTTTCCGTGGCCACAAAAGAAGGTGTGGATAATCCGGTCTATGCCAATTATGCGGACTACACCGAGGGGATCGCAAAGATTCCGGGACACCGGGTGCTGGCTATGAACCGGGGAGAGAAGGAGAAGATGCTGTCCGTGCACATTCAGGCGCCGGAGGAAACCTGCGTGCAGTACCTGGAGAAGCAGGTGGGCCGAGGGGACTACCTGTCGCCGGCTTTGGCGGATTCCTACAAGCGGCTGATTGCCCCGTCCATCGAGACGGAGCTTCGGAACGAGCTAACCGAGAAAGCCCAGGAAGGGGCCATTAAGATTTTCGGAAGCAACCTGGAGCAGCTTCTGATGCAGCCGCCGCTGGCGGGCAAAACCGTACTAGGCTGGGATCCGGCGTTCCGTACCGGATGCAAGCTGGCGGTGTGCGACCCGACGGGCAAAATCCTGGATACCACGGTGATTTTTCCAACGGCGCCCCAGAACAAGGTGCGGGAAGCCAAGGCCGTGCTGGCAAAACTGGTGAAGAAGTACGACATCGATGTGATCTCCGTGGGCAACGGAACCGCGTCCCGGGAATCCGAGCAGATCATCGTTGATTTTATCAAGGAGTACGCACAGGCAGCGGGCAAAAAACTCCGGTACGTCATCGTCAACGAGGCGGGAGCTTCCGTCTACTCCGCCAGCAAACTGGCCACGGAAGAATATCCGGACCTGGATGTGGGCGAGCGCAGTTCCGCATCCATCGCCCGCCGTCTACAGGATCCGTTGGCGGAGCTGGTAAAAATAGATCCGAAATCCATCGGTGTGGGTCAGTACCAGCATGATATGAACCAGAAGAAGCTGGGGGAAGCCCTGAACGCCGTGGTGGAAGACTGCGTAAACCGGGTGGGCGTGGATTTGAACACCGCTTCCCCGTCCCTGCTGGAATACGTGTCCGGAATCAGCAGCACCGTTGCGTCCAACATCGTGAAATACCGGGAGGCCAACGGCCGGTTCCGGAGCCGGAAGGAACTCCTGAAGGTGCCGAAGCTGGGACCGAAAGCCTTCCAGCAGTGCGCCGGTTTCCTACGAATTTCCGGCGGCATGGAACCGCTGGACGCCACCGCGGTGCACCCGGAAAGCTATGAAGCGGCCCGCACCATCCTGGCGACTTTGGGATACAGCGAGGCGGACCTGGCAAACGGCGGCGTCCGAGATCTGGCAGCCAATCCGAAGCTTTCCGCAGCGGGTGTCGGAAGCGGAAAGGCCGCCGGCAAGGGGAAGAAGGAGAATTCCCGGAACGCAGCCCAGGAAGCTGCGGTAAACGAAAAAGGAAACCTCAGCAGCCTCAGCGCGCTGAAGGCGCTGAACCGCCCGAAGAAAAAGGAAAAGCCGAAACAGGCGTCGGCAGCCCCGGCGAAAATTAGTGAGGCAGCGGTGCAGCGAATGGCGGAAAACCTGGGAATCGGAGAGTACACATTGAAGGATATTCTGGAAGAGCTGGAAAAACCGGGCCGGGATCCTCGAAGCGAGGCGGCGGCGCCGATTCTCCGTTCCGATGTCATGGAGGTCAAGGATCTGAAGCCGGGCATGGAACTGAAGGGCACCGTCCGGAACATCGTAGACTTCGGTGCCTTCGTGGACATCGGCGTACACCAGGACGGCCTGGTGCACATCTCCCAGCTGGCGGACCGTTTCGTAAAACACCCGCTGGACGTGGTGAAGGTGGGCGACATCGTGGATGTGCGCGTGCTGGACGTGGATGTGAAACGGGAAAAGATTTCCCTGACCATGAGAAAAGAAAAGAAGTAATAAAAGGAAGAATGAATAAGAAGGAGGTGTCGCATGATCGGTGTGACACCTCCTTCTTCTATGTGTAGGGGAGAGCCGCCGGCGGCTGCTGCGTGAGTTTGCGCCCCACTCCCGGGAAAGCCTTATTTCTCCGTTGAGGGGTGCAAACCGTTTGTGTGCCGGAGCGGATGACTAGCATAAATTAGATGCATTTTTATGCGAAGAATCTCATATGCCTAGATTTTCGAAGTCGATTCACGCTTTTTGACAGTAAACCGGAATTTAGCGTGAACGAAATCTGCCGAGTTTTCGGGATTCTAATTTTGCACCGGCGGATCGGTAATTTGTGTTCACGCCAAAAGGGAGATTCCCATCAAAAAAGCGTGAACTGTTTTCAAAATCTTGTTTTCGCACAGGTAATCACATGTGAAAATCTAATGGGGCCAAGTGGGGCCAGAAAATCGTTCACGCTAATTCGCCCTAATTGCAAAAATAGCGTGAACTCATGTTAAAATTCTAGGCATATTTAATTAATGCCCTGCACAGAACTCTAATTACTGAATAGGCAATCTGTGCTCCGGACGGACAGCAGATGGACAGCGAACGGCTCCGGACGGACGCTAGACGGGCTGCGCCCCCAGCTTTTCCCGAAGGGCCTCGGCGCAAACCGAGGCGGAGGAAAAGGCGAACTGCAGGTTGTATCCGCCGGTAATTCCGTCCACGTCCAAAGCTTCCCCTACGGCGAAGAGACCGGGATGCTCCCGGAATTCCATGGTGCGCAGGTCCAGCTGGGACAGGGCGATGCCCCCGCGGGTGGCCATGGCTTTGTTCCAGTCCGGGAGGCTTTCTACCGTAAAGGTATCGTCGCAGAGAAGGGCGGCCACTTTCTTTGGGGAAAGTCCGTTCACATTCCAGCTGCCCCTAAAAACATCTTCCGCGTCGATGGGTTTTCCAAGGCTCCGCAGGAGAATGCTCTGACAGAAGCGCCGCGGCAGGTTCAGCCGGGACGCCATGGCGGAAACCGGGTTTCCCTTCTTCCCGCTGAAAATCTTGGAGAGAATTCCGGTAACTTCCTCCCGGCTCCGGGGATACACGTAGTTGATGTGGAGTGTATCCCCGGGCTCGGCCGCGCCGCAGATGTTCAGCGCGGCCGGACCGGAGAAATCCCAATGGGTAAGGAGCAGGTCTCCCACGCTCCGCTGAATTTTCTTTCCGGGTGCGGTAACGGAGAGTTCCGCGGTTTCAAAGGACAATCCGGCCACGGGACCGTAGGGATACGAGCGAACCGCTACCGGTGCCAGCACCGGCCGGGGGGGAATCACTTCCACATCCAGGTCCCGGCTCAAAACGTCCCACATGCGGCCGTTTGAGCCGGTGGCCGGGAAGGATTTCCCCCCGGTGGCGATGACCATCGCCGCGGTTCGGAAGGCGGCGCCGTTGTCGCAGGCGACCTGCCAGCCGGCGTCCGGGAGCCGGGTCACTTGGGAAACTCGGAATCCTTTTTTTAGGGCGAACCCATTCTCCACGGAAAGATCCAGAAGAAGGTTCAATACATCCTGCGCCTTCTCGGATTTTGGGAACACCCGGCCTCCGTCCCGGGAGAAGGAAGGAATCCCGTGGTGGTCCAGAAAATCCACGAAAGCGTCGTTGTTGTACCGGTAAAGCACTCGGCGGATGGTACGGCCCTGTTCCCCGTAGGCCGCCACCATGTCCTTCACGGAACCGTCGTGGGTGAAATTGCAGTGCCCGGCGCCGCTCATGCGGAGCTTGGTCCCCGGGGAATCCGTCGCCTCCAGTATCAGGCCGGTTCCTTTCGGCGAAAAGGCCGTCAGATCCAGCCGGGCGGCGGTGAGAAGCCCTGCCGCCCCGCCGCCGATGATGATGCAGTCGTATTTCTTATCCATGCGTACCTCCGAAATCAATATTCTTCCAGTATAACAAAGACCGTCGGAAGTTGCCACAATACGGGGTTGAAAAGAAAAGCCTTTCACATGTATAATCGAAGTATGAACGAGAGAAATGAGACGAGAAAAGTGAATCATCCTCTGTACATGAGCCACCTGGCCCTGGCGGAATACGTGAACTGGGAGATGTCCGCGGCTCCGGTGCTTTTGGCGGAAACCTGGAAGAACAGCAAGTGGGCGGACGCCGTGGTGATTACCGGCCCGGACCGCTACGAGGGTTTCCTGCAGTGGCAGAAGTTCCACCGGGAGACCGGAAAGGACGTGGCGGCTTACGAGCGTTGGGTTGCCCGAAAAACAGACCTGCACCGCCATCTCCTTCGCCAGCTGGAGGACTCCGGCTTGGGCAGCGGTTCCTATCGCGCCTGCCGCTACATGATTACCCGGCTGACCGACGAGGGCTACCTCCGGTACAACCGGAACGAGGCGGCGGAGATTTGTTATGCCAACTCCTGGGACGTGGAGCTGGCTGAAGGCATGCTCCGATCCATGGATCCCATCGGCGTGGGCACGGCAGACGGGGAGCAGTGCGTTCGGTTTCAGCTAAAATCAGGTTCGCCGGCAATTCCGAAGCCGGGCATCCGGTATCGTGATCGGGCGGCGGAGCCTTACGTGGTGCCGGATATCGTGATTCGGCGCGGCCGAGAGCAGGCGGATGCCTTCCTGGATATGACCGGCATTCCGATGCCGCTGGTGGACAACCGCTACCGGTCGGTGATTCCGGATCTGACGGATCCGACAAAAATAGATTTCCTCTCCAACTGTTTCCGGGAGGCCGAGGATTTGATTTACAATTTGAACGTGCGAAATTACTTCCTCCTCCGGGCAGCGGATGTTCTGACGGAGGCCAATCAGGAATTTTTCCTGGGGCGGCAGGAACTTCCGACGGAGATTACCGCTTTGAAGCTGAGCACCAAGACGGGAATTCCCCTTTCGGAAGTCGAAGGAATCCTTCGGGGAAAGTACGTCCGGTGCGGAAGAGATTTGTATTCTTTGTCTTATTTTCTCGGGTAGACTTCGGGAAAGAAGGTATATAAAAAACCAATACATACCTTTGATGGAATTTGAAATTTTGATGAAAAATACAAAAAATTCTTGACACCACCGAGCAAACTGATAAAATAAGTGAGTAAAGTTTGTTTTTAACGGGCTTCATTAAATTTGTTATTCTACACTTGCCATTTGTATTGTGCAAAGACCACCCCCAGGATACTAGCTCGGCATCTGGCAAGTATAGAATATATATGCATAGTAATGTGTTGCAAAAGGTCCCTTGGGCGTACGCCCGAGGGACCTTTCCTGTTTCCGGAATGCAAAACGTGGGGTGTAAAAAAATATCGGCAGTTGTTATTTTTTTACAAATTACAAAAAATAAACACAATTTATTGAAAAATATTTCTTCATTGTGTTAAAATTACTTTGTTCGGAAATCCGAACGTCAACGTACTGAGGTAATAGTAGTAAGGAGAAAAGACATGATTGCAAAAAGCATGGAACCGTTCCTCGCCGGAAGCTCTGTCATCAGAGCGATGTTCGAGGAAGGAAAGAAGATGGCAAAAGTTTTCGGTGAAGAGAATGTATATGATTTCAGTGTAGGCAACCCGGGACTGCACCCACCGAAAGAAGTAAAGGAAGCCATCAACTATATCAACAACGAGATGGATCCCCATGTGGTTCACGGCTACATGGCAAATGCCGGCTATGAAAGCACCAGACAGGCCGTAGCGGACAATCTGAACAAGCGTTACGGTTCGGATTTTGACATGAACAACATCATCATGACCGTTGGTGCGGGATCCGCCCTGAACGTTATCATGAAGACCGTATTCGATCCGGGCGACAAGCAGGTGGTATTCGCTCCGTACTTCGTAGAGTATGCCAACTGGGCACGCAACTACGGTGCAGAGACCATCGTGGTTCCGCCGAACGAAGCCAACGGATTCGAGCCGGATCCGAAAGCGCTGAAGGCTGCGCTGGATCCAAAGGTAAAGATTGTTATCATCAACAACCCGAACAACCCGACCGGTGCCATCTATTCCAAGGAGACCATTCAGGAAATCGCCGATGTTCTGAAGGAAGCGGAGAAAGAATACGGACATCCGATTTACATCCTGTCCGATGAACCGTACAGAGAACTGGTATACGTGGACAGAGAAGTTCCGTACATTCCGGATTTCTACGACAACACCCTGATCGCATACTCCTGGTCCAAGTCTCTGTCCCTGCCGGGCGAGAGAATCGGATACATCGCAATTCCGAAGAAATCCGACAATTCCGAGGAGTTCTTCAATGCAGCGGTTGTTGCCAACCGTGTATGCGGAGACACCAACGCACCGTCCCTGATGCAGCTGGTGGTTGAGCGCTGCATGGACGCGCAGGTAGATATTCCGTATTACGAAAAGAACGCGAAAGACCTGTACAAAATCGTAACCGATGCCGGATTCGATGCACTGGTTCCGCAGGGTGCATTCTACCTGTGGATTAAATCTCCGGTGGCAGACGAGAAGGAGCTGGTTGCGGCAGCGAAAGATGAGAGAATCCTCATGGTTCCGGGAAGCGCATTCGCTTGCCCAGGATACGTAAGACTGTCCTTCTGCATTTCTAACGAGACCATCCAGAGATCGGCGGAATCCTTCGCAAATCTGGGAAAGAAATACTTCGGCTAGTCGGACGTGTAATTGAACAGAAACAGGGCGGCGCTCCACATTGTGTGGCGCCGCCCGCTTTTTTTACGAAAAATCCCGGAAGTTGGCAAAAAAACCCGGATATGCTATTATGTTAGGGATTCTTTTAGACAAAGGAGAAAAATCATGAAGAAAATTGCAAGCTTTACCGTAAATCATGACACCCTTCAGAAGGGCATGTACATCTCCCGCATCGACGGGGATGTGGTGACATACGACATTCGCATGAAGCGTCCGAACATGGGGGACTACCTCACCAACGGAGCGCTCCACACATTCGAGCACCTTTTTGCCACCTATGCGCGGAACACGGCGCTGGCGGATTCCGTCATTTACATCGGACCGATGGGCTGCCGCACGGGTTTTTACTTCCTGGTTCGGGATACCGTGAGCCATGAGGCGGCGCTGAATCTGGTAAAAGAATCCTTCGCGTTCGTCCGGGATTTCGAGGGGGAGATTCCGGGGTCTCGCCGGGAGGAGTGCGGCAACTATTTGGAGCACGACCTGCCGGGTGCCAAAGCGGCGGCAGAGGATATGCTGGACGTGCTGAAGGATTGGACTGTGGAAAGGATGGATTACAACTATGGAAAATAAGAGAAACTGCATCATTGAAACCTCGAGTCCGCGGCCGGTGGGAATCATCTGCGCGCTGGAGGTGGAGCTGAAGGATTTGCTGGCGGAACTCCGGGACCGGGAGGATGTTGTGTTTAACGGATACGAGTTCCACTGCGGCCGTTTCGGAGAAATCCCGGCGGTGCTGGTACAGTGCGGCGTGGGAAAGGTGAATGCGGCGCGTGGAACCCAGATGCTGATCGACGCCTTCGGTCCCTGCTGTGTGATTAACAGCGGAATTGCCGGCGGAACAAAACCGGGGCTGGCGATCGGCGACATCGTGATCGGCGAGGATTTGGCGCAGCACGATTTTGATGTGACGGCTTTCGGATATGCCCTTGGGTATATGTGCACCGGAGAGAACAGCAGCGAGCCGACCCGCTACACGGCGGAACCGGTGCTGGTGGAGGAACTGGAACAGGCGGCCCGCACGGCGGCGCCGGAGCGGGGTGTGCATCGTGGCCGAATTGTCAGCGGCGATCAGTTCATTTCCGGTGCCGAGAAGAAGAAACAGCTCCGGGAGGAGTTCAATGCGGTGTGCGCGGAGATGGAAAGTGCGGCCATCGCCCAGACCTGTCAATACGCCGGCGTGCCTTTCGGCATCCTCCGGGTAATCTCGGACCTGGCCGACGGAACGGCACCGGAGTCCTACGATCGGTTCGAGCGCACCAGCGCCGACCTGTCTGCGGCAGTGATTTTGGAATTCTTGAAAATCCACCGGAAGCTCCGGGCAGAATAATGTAAATAGTGGAAGAGAGTGATGATGGGAAGAGATGCACGAAGGCCGTGAAAGCCTTTCGTGCATCTCTTTTCATCTTTCATCTAAACGCGGCCCGGCCTTAAGATATAAGAACAACCTATAACCCACTATTTGTTTTTGAAAATTGACGTGAGGCTCGGATAGAGTTATTATAATGCTACCAACCAACCTAGTAAGTAGGCAAAAGAAAAAACGCCGGCCGGGCAGCGCCCGAGCAAACAAACGACTGGACGGACGGAAATAGTAGAAACAAGGAGAAAAAACAATGGCTAACAATAATAATTACAAATTCGAGACACTGCAGCTTCACGTAGGACAAGAACAGCCGGATCCGGCCAGCGATGCGAGAGCCGTTCCAATCTACGCCACCACATCTTACGTATTCCATAACAGTCAACACGCGGCAGACCGCTTCGGTCTGGCGGATCCGGGAAACATTTACGGCAGACTGACCAACTCCACCCAGGGCGTTTTCGAAGATCGAATCGCCGCACTGGAGGGAGGCGTTGCCGGACTGGCAGTCGCCTCCGGCGCCGCTGCAATCACTTACACCATCCAGGCTCTGGCACAGAAGGGCGAACACATCGTTGCTCAGAAGACCATTTACGGCGGCAGCGTCAACCTGCTGGAGCACACCCTTCCGCTGTACGGCATCGAATCCACACTGGTGGACGTGCACAAGCTGGACGAAGTAGAAGCGGCAATTCAAGAGAATACGAAAGCGCTTTACATTGAAACCCTGGGAAATCCTAACAGTGATATTCCGGATATCGAAGCATTGGCGGAAATTGCCCACAAGCACGGGCTGCCGCTGGTCATCGATAATACATTCGGCACACCGTATCTGATTCGTCCGATCGAACACGGCGCAGATATCGTGGTTCATTCCGCTACCAAATTCATCGGCGGTCACGGAACCACCCTGGGCGGCGTCATCGTGGACGGCGGAACCTTTGACTGGGCCGCTTCCGGACGCTATCCATGGATTTCGGAACCGAATCCAAGTTATCACGGCGTTAAATTCACGGAGGCAGCAGGTGCGGCGGCATTTGCCACATATATCAGAGCGATTCTCCTCCGGGATACCGGGGCTACCATTTCTCCATTCGCGGCATTTCTCCTTTTGCAGGGCACCGAAACGCTGTCCCTCCGAATCGAGAGACACGTGGAGAACACGAAGAAGGTCATCGAATATCTGTTGAACAACCCGAAGGTAGAGAAGGTCAACCACCCATCGCTGCCGGATCATCCGGACCACGCGCTGTATGAGAGATACTTCCCGAACGGCGGAGCTTCCATTTTCACATTCCAGATTAAAGGCGGAAGAAAAGAGGCATTTGAATTCATCGACAACCTGGAAATTTTCTCCCTGCTGGCCAATGTGGCAGATGTGAAATCTCTGGTCATCCATCCTGCAACTACCACCCATTCTCAGATGACACCGGAGAAGCTGGAAGACGCCGGCATTCACGAAAATACCATTCGTCTGTCCATCGGAACAGAACATATCGACGACATCATCGCGGACCTGGAAAAGGGTTTTGCCGCAGTGAAATAGGGGTGTTTCGTATAGGGGTATACGAAAGATTAGGGAACGGGGAAGGTTGATTCAATCGGCCTTCCCGATTATAATAATTTAAAGATGAATCATGAGAGAAAGGATCGAATCATGGCAAAAGTATATACATCGGCCGATCAGTTGGTCGGCGGTACGCCGCTTCTGGAACTCACGAATCTGGAGAAGGAATTGGGACTGAAGGCGCGCATTCTGGCAAAATTAGAATATCTCAATCCGGCAGGATCCGTAAAGGACCGGGTGGCAAAAAGAATGATCGAGGATGCGGAGGCTCGCGGAGACCTGAAAGAAGGTTCCGTCATCATCGAGCCGACTTCCGGAAATACGGGCATCGGCCTGGCAGCCATTGCGGCGGCAAAAGGATATCGGATCATCATCGTGATGCCGGAGACCATGTCTGTGGAACGGCGCCAGCTGATGAAGGCGTACGGTGCGGAGCTGGTACTTACCGATGGCAGCAAAGGCATGACTGGAGCCATCGAGAAGGCCGATGAACTGGCGAAGGAAACACCGGGCGGGTACGTTCCGGGACAGTTTGTGAACCCGGCAAACCCGCAGGTTCACAAAGCTGCCACCGGCCCGGAGATCGACCGGGACACCGATGGTAAGGTGGATATTTTTGTGGCGGGTGTTGGGACTGGCGGCACCATTACCGGCGTGGGAGAGTACCTAAAATCCAAGAATCCCAAGGTCAAGGTTGTTGCTGTAGAGCCGGCGGCTTCCGCGGTGTTATCTACCGGCGTGGCAGGCGCGCATAAAATACAGGGCACTGGCGCGGGGTTTGTTCCCGAGGTACTCAACACAAAGGTTTACGACGAAATTATCCCCGTAGAGAACGAGGACGCTTTTGCGACAGCAAGGCTCATTGGAAGAAAGGAGGGCGTGTTGGTGGGTATTTCCTCCGGCGCGGCCGCGTGAGCGGCGGTCCAATTGGCAAAGCGCCCTGAGAATGCGGGAAAAACGATTGTAGCGCTGCTCCCGGATACGGGGGATCGATACTTGTCCACACCGCTGTTTGAGCAATGAACAGCATCTGTGGGAGACGGAGGCAAAAGCCTCCGCCTCTCGCTGTTACGAACAGAAAACGCCGGGAGCATTGCCTGGTTGCCTGACAGCCAGGCATGCGGTAAGATAAAAGCGGTTCCGTTTGTTTCCAACGAGCGGAGCAGTAAGACGCTGGAGGCTGAAGGGAGAAAGCAAACCATGATTTCAACACGCGGACGATATGCGCTACGGGTTTTGATCGATCTTGCCGAGCACCAGACAGGCGAATTTATCCCCATGAAGGAAGTGGCAGAGCGCCAGGGGATTTCCCTGAAATATCTGGAACGGATTCTGCCGCTGCTGATCAAGGCCAAGCTGGTGGACGCAATGCCCGGAAAGGGCGGCGGTTACCGGCTGAACCGCACTCCTACTCAATACACGGTGGGAGAGCTGCTGCGCCTTACGGAGGGAAGCCTGGCGCCGGTGGCGTGCTTAGAGTGCACCGCGTCGCCTTGCGCCCGGGCGGCCCAATGCCGGACGCTGCCCATGTGGGAAAGATACGACCGGCTAACCAATGAGTTTTTTGACAGCATTACCATCGCGGATCTTATGTCCCCCGGTGAATAACTAGGGGTATCCTGTTATGAACAGGGCTTGAGAAATCAGTATTTTATTGTTCTGCGGCGGGAATATCGCCCACGCCG
>OIYV01001441.1_pt1 | contig 11408 bp, 9 predicted proteins | sample 1588251 | NCBI WGS metagenome assembly OIYV01 (sample SAMN03283282) | human gut metagenome | biome: human-associated habitat; material: feces | host: Homo sapiens | place: Peru | collected 2012
TGTTCTTTTTCATTGTCAAGTCCATATGCAAGAGCTGCTGCTGTAGGCTCGTTGATGATACGTTTTACATCAAGACCTGCGATCTTACCTGCATCTTTGGTAGCCTGACGCTGAGCATCGTTGAAGTAAGCCGGAACAGTGATAACTGCCTCTGTTACTTTTTCGCCCAGGTAGTTTTCTGCATCAGATTTCATCTTCTGCAGGATCATAGCGGAAATCTCCTGTGGAGAATATTTTTTGTCATCGATGGTTACTTTGTAGTCAGTACCCATATGTCTTTTAATAGAAGAAACTGTTTTATCTGCGTTGGTTACTGCCTGACGTTTTGCAGGTTCACCTACCAGTCTTTCTCCTGTTTTTGTAAATGCTACAACAGATGGTGTTGTTCTTGCGCCTTCTGTATTTGCGATAACTGTTGGCTGTCCACCTTCCATAACGGCTACACAGCTGTTTGTTGTACCAAGGTCAATACCAATAATTTTTCCCATGATAAATTTCCTCCTCTATCTAATCTCTGAATCTTGTTAAAAATCAAATTAGTTTGCTACTTTTACCATGCTGTGTCTTACAACACTTTCACGGTACATGTAACCTTTCTGGAATTCTTCTGCGATGATGTTCTCACCGAACTCATCATCTTCCACATGCATCACTGCGTTGTGGAAATCCGGGTTGAATTCTTTTCCCACTGCTTCGATCGGTTTCACGCCAAGGTCATCCAGTGTTGTGGTAAGCTGCTTGTAGATCATTTTCATTCCATCTGCAAAAGCATCTCCTTCCTGTGCCTGTGCAAGGCCTCTTTCGAAGTTATCCACAACCGGCAGGATCTTTTCAACGATTTCTTTTGCTCCGATGATGTACATACTGGATTTTTCTTTTTCTGTTCTTTTACGGAAATTATCAAATTCAGCCATGGTTCGCTTCAGGCGATCGGTAAGCTCCTCCACCTTCTGCTCTGATTTATCTTTTTTCTTCTTTCCGAAAAAGGAAGTTTTTGACTTTTCTTCTTTTTTATCCTCTGCAAGAACAGCATGTTTCTCATTATTATTTTTTGAAAAATTTGAATAGAAAAAACATAAAAATTTACACCAACTATTATTGAAAAAAAGTTTAGCTAGATATGAATACAAATTAACTTTGTTTTTGATATGAATTCAAAAGAAACTCAATTGTAAAATATGGTTTATACACAATAACAGTTTTTTACGCACTAGCAATATCATTGATTGCCATTATAATGATTAACTCACAAACCAATAACAATATGTGAAAAACTAAAGAAAACTAAAAAAATCTTGTTAGTTATGTAAGTGCTCGTTCGACTAGTAATCAAAAAGACAGGATAAATTTATTTATCTTACCTGAACGTTACAAGTATATTATCCACTTTTTAACATAAATTTTAAAAATTCAGCATTAAGCATTACAATCGTAACATTTTATTGTAAAACTCAAATAAAAATGTTATAATGTACCCACAAAATTGCATTTGAGGAATTACATATGGAAATTGGCGGAATTAAAATAAATTTACCCAAAATTGGTGGAAACAAAGCCCCTAAAACTGAAAAATATGCCAATTTGAACGAACACGCTAAAGATGTCTACCAAAAACATTCAGCAGAAGAGGTTCAACAGGCAATGTCTGAATTTTCAAGTTTAAATACAGGAGAAGGTAGAAAATTTGATTTCGTTGATTCTTGCACGTTTAAATATTTATACAATCAAAACCTTATTGATATTGATACAGTAAAAGCGTTAAAAGATACAACTAAATTCGGTTTGTATGATATGTCTGCAGCTTATCAAATGAAAAAAGACCGATATAACGATCCTAAATTCTTTGATAAAATGTTAAAAGCTATGGACTCAATTCCTGATGGCAGAAACGCAACACGATTTATTCAAAATAAATTTGAACCAACAAAAGAATTTACAATAGGATTTGGTAAAGAAGGCTTAAATAAAATCGAAGAAATTATCGATAAACAAACACCTATTGGTAAATATTATAAATTTGATGCCGACAGCGGAAAAATGATTGAAGAAACTGAATCAAAGATGGTGCTACACTATCCTGTTCAGTTAAAAACAAGAACTTTTGATTACAAAAATAATAAAGACGTAGATAAAGTTGAAAATCTTGATATGAAAGGTTTCTTAACTGTTGCAAAACAAGTTGTTACAACAAATGACAAAGATGGTAATATGATAAAAAAAGAAATCATTACACCATCAGAAATAAAGGGTACATTTGATGTTGAAGTTGTCCATGCTAACGGCAAAAAAGAACAAATTTCAAAAGCTTCTATTGACAAGAAAACAGGTATTAAAACAATCAAAAGAGATATGAAATCTGAAGATGGCACTCGTACTCAGTTCTTATACGAAGACGATCCTCAAGGAAATAGAATTGTTGATTACAAAATTACAGATAAAAACGGTAAATTATTAATGGGACGCTCTCAATCGTTTGAAGTTGTAGACGACAATCATTACATTTCATCTCAAAACGGTTACAAATACGATATATCTGTTTCTGATGACAAGTTTACAGTCAAAGACTTACATCACGAAACTCAAGCCGAAATCAAATTTAATAAAAAATTCAAAGGCAACAAAAACGAAATCATCAAAGTTCTAAAACAAGTTCCTGGGGAAGAATTATTTGAAGTTGTTGATTCTGTGAATAAATTAAAAGGCAAAGACAAGAGTAGCGTTCTTGATTCTGCATACTCACCTCTTTCACGAAACATTAACGTCGGAAATGACTTAATGGTATTCCTTCACGAATTAGGTCATGCTAAAGACTTCCAAGTTAAAAACGGTAAAAAATATTTAAAAGACACTGCTAAAGCAATGTTTTCAGACAACAAAGATATCCAAAAGACTTTTGTTGAAGAAAGAAAACAATTTAACGAAACTCATTCAGATGCAGAAAGACAACATATTGACTACTTTACACAAGCTAAAGGTCATTATGGCGGAAAATGGGGAGGTTTAGCCGAAGTCGTAGCTGAAACTAACGCTCTTACAAATACCTACACAGATGAACCGGTAGAAGCTCTTGGAACTCGTTTGCAATACTTGCAACAACATTTTCCAAAAACAATCGCTGCAATTAAAGATGCGATGAACTGGAAAGATGATTTAACAGCAATTGAATATTACGGAACATAATTAATTGTTTTATAATGTAAGTATAAGTAAGGCGCCGAAGAATTTCATTCTTCGGCGCCTCTTTATTGTCCATAAACAATATTGTTAGCTTTATTAATTATGCTTCTTTATCAAAGAAACAAGTATACATTTGTGAATTTTTAACTGAAACTTGATTTAGAACCTCAGTAATCATAGCAGAAAATAGTTTGCCAATAGTTTGAATTTTACCATTTATAAGGTTTTTCAATGCATATTGAGGTCCTCTTTTTGGGTGAACTTGTGTTTGTTGAATTTCTAAAACATCATTAGGTGCAACTTTTGAAATATTAGAAACAGCTTGATTGAATTTTGCAGTTTCATCTTTTGTCATATTTTTTCTTAAACCAGCTGTTGCTTCGTTTTCGATTAATCTTGCACAAAAATTTGGAGTCATTGCAGTTGATGTAATATTCACTTTAACCTTCCTTATCTATACTGTAACTGTAAACTTTTTTCTTGCTCTACAGCATTTGTAAATATTCTATTGCCAAGTTCAATAGTGACGGGTGTTACATCAATTAGGGCAATATGGTATCTATGAGCACCTATACGGCATAAAAAAACCATATTTACATTCGTTTACAAACGGTAAAAACGATTGTTATTATAGAGTTTCAAGTCTTATTATTACAGTAAAAAATGCATTATAAGCCGTTTTTGAGTGAGATTTTCTTAAAAATATTATATAATTGACATGTATGGAAAAGAAAATTGAGAACATTTTGAATAGAGTTAAAGAGCAAGAAAGTTTGTTTTCATACTTGTTTCTTGTGCTAGTCTTTTTTATCACTTGGGCTTTTCATTACAAAGTTATGGGTCCTTTTATGATTGATTTAGGACGAGAGTATTTGGTTCCAAAATCAATGAATGAGGGGTTACTTTTATACAAAGATCTTGCTTGTATTTATGCGCCATTAGGGTTTCAGTTCAATGCATTAATGTTTAAGATATTTGGCACCTCGTTGGACACTCTTTGGAATTGCGGAATTTGTTCAGCTCTAATCTACTTATTTGTGTTGTACAACATTTCAAAAATGTTTTTAAGTAACAAATTTTCATTAGTTTTTTGTTCTTTCTGCATCATAGTTTTTATGATAAATTCAAGTTTATTTAACTTTATTTATCCATATTCTTTTTCCTTCACATACGGTTTGACATGCTCTTCGATATCAGCATTTTTAATATTAAAATACATCAGAGAAAATAGTATCAAGTTTTTATATTTAGCCTCTATATTCACAAGTTTAGCAATAGATTTCAAGGCTGAATTTGCAATGATTGCGCTCGTAATTTACTTAGCGCTTATTATAAATAAAAATTTTAAAATAAAACACTACATTGCACTGGGATTTTGTTTTTTAATTTTTCCATTAATATCATTTGCAATTCTTTATCATCAAGGTTTGCACCTACCTGAAATTAAGGCTTCATACACATACATTTCAGCAATATTGTCCTCTAAGGCATCCATTCAATATCAAACTTCAACCGGAATGATTTTTGATTTATACAAGTTTAAAAATGGACTTCTTTACCTAATTTCAACGATTGTGCTATTCATTAGTTGTTATTTTATTTATAATTACAACTTTGAAAATAAAAAATTACTAGCGTGCAAATTACTATTTTTCACAATCGCTTTAACTTTTGGCTACAAAATGATATTGCAATATCCAAAACCTTTAACTTTATTTCTTTTTGCGCTTAGTTGTATATCAATAAAATTTCTTTGGAGTAGGAAAGATTTGTTATTTTTAATAATCCTTACTACAGGATTAATGACTAGAAATTTATTTTTAAGCAACAGCTATTGTTCTTATGGGGTATTCTATGCACCTTTTATATTGCTTGCAACTTGCTGTTTAATTATTTTATATTTTGACAAAAAGCTTGCAATAAAAAATATCGAAAAGTTCATAATAATTATGCTTTCAATCTTTACTTTGGTTCACGCTGTAAAAATGTCTATAATCACAAATAAAACTCTAAACAGGCTAAATGTTGTGCCAGTAATTGAAACACCTTATGCAAAAATTAGAAACCTTAATGACACTGGAATTTTAATTCAAAATATGGCAGATTATATTATCAAAAACACTCCAGAAGATGCAAAAATTGTATATATTCCTGAGGGTGAAATGATGAATGTTTTAACAAATAGGAAGCCCGATATGATGTTATACTCACTACATCAAATGTTTATTGAAGGCTTTGGCGAAGCTTATATAGAAAATAGAATTCTAAATGCAGGTGTTGATTACATTGTTTATAGCAATATTTCAGATGCATTTTCTAATCAAAATATTTCTCAATATGAATGGCTAATGGACTTTTTAGATAAAAAAGCAACTCCTGTATATAAAATAAACTTTGTATATAATTATTTTAATAATAACACTATGACTTTATACAAAATAAATAGATAATTAACGTCTATGCCTTTTCATTGAATTTAAAATTATATCTCTAGCTTTAATAGCCTCTTCTTTTGTTAATGGGGGAATATCTTTTAGCGGATAATCCATTCTTAAATTTTCATATTTCGGTATTGCCATATTGTGATAAGGTAAGATGTCTAGAGCTTTTATGTTTTTCAGTGTTGATAAAAATTCGCCTAATTCTTTTAAATATTTTTCGTTAAAAGTTATTTGCGGAACAACAACATGTCTTATCCATACTGGCATGTTTTTTTCTGATAAATATTTTGCAAAATCAAGAATATTAATATTTGAATGTCCTGTTAATTTTTTATGCTCATTATCATCAATGTGTTTAATATCAAGCATTACAAGGTCTGTATATTGTAAGAGTTCATCGACTTTAGATGTGTCTTTTCTGTTAAATAAAATTCCAGATGTATCAAGTGCAGTATGAATTTGTTTTTCTTTGGCTTGCTTAAACAATTCTGTCACAAATTCAGTCTGCATCAATGGTTCCCCTCCTGTTACCGTAAGTCCGCCATTGCGCAAAAACTCTTTTACTCCCTCATATTTTTCAAGAATTTCTTCGGCAGACATTTTTTTGTTTTCTTCTGTAGTCCAACTATCGGGGTTGTGACAATACTCGCAACGCATAGGACAACCTTGCATAAACACAACAAATCTTATCCCCGGACCGTCTACGGTTCCACAGGATTCTAATGAATGTATATTGCCATAAATTTGTTCTGCCATTTTTACCTTACCTAAAAACTAGGGGCTTGAGGCTAAAAAAGCCTCAAGCCCCTACTAAACTTAACTACATTGCATTGTGGAATGTTCTTGAAATAACATCGTCTTGTTGTTCTTTAGTTAATTTGATGAAATTAACTGCGTAGCCTGAAACTCGCACTGTTAATTGTGGATATTTTTCAGGATGTGCTTGAGCATCAAGCAATGTTTCTCTGTTGAAAACATTTACATTTAAGTGGTGTCCACCTTTTTCAACGTATCCGTCTAATAAGTTTATTAAATTTTCTTCTTGCATTGTTGTCATAATATATTTTCCTTTCAGATTATTAATTCAAATTAGTATCACAGCAACCGCCATCAAGACAGACATTCAAATCACCCATAAAGATTTCGTCTTTGCCTAATGCGTTTGGAATGATTGAGAAAGTATTAGAAATACCGTCTTGAGCATCATTGAATGGAAGTTTTGCAACTGATGCTAGTGAGGCTACAGCACCATTGGAATCTCTTCCGTGCATTGGGTTTGCCCCAGGAGCTAGTGGAATACCAGCTTTTCTTCCATCTGGAGTGTTACCTGTTTTCTTACCATAAACTACGTTTGATGTGATTGTAAGAATTGACATTGTTGGAATTGAATCTCTGTATGTGTAGTGTTTTCTAATTTTTGACATAAAGTTTTTAACTAAATCTACAGCGATTTGGTCAACTCTGTCATCATTGTTACCGTATTTAGGGAAATCACCTTCAATTTCATAATCCACAACAATTCCGTCTTCATCTCTAATAGCTTTTACTTTCGCATATTTAATTGCAGATAATGAGTCTGCGACAACAGATAAACCTGCAATACCTGTTGCGAAGTAACGTTTTACATCTCTATCGTGTAAAGCCATTTGTGCTCTTTCGTAGCAGTATTTATCGTGCATGTAGTGAATTACGTTCAATGTGTTTACGTATAAACCTGCAAGCCATTCCATCATATCGTTGTATCTTTCCATAACTTCATCATAATTTAAGTATTCAGAAGTGATTGGACGATATTTTGGTCCAACTTGAACTTTTAATCTTTCATCAACTCCACCGTTGATTGCGTAAAGCAAACATTTTGCAAGGTTCGCACGGGCGCCAAAGAATTGCATTTCTTTACCAACAACCATTGATGATACACAACAAGCGATTGCATAATCGTCACCGTGTGTAACTCTCATTAAATCATCGTTTTCGTATTGAATTGATGAAGTTGTGATTGAGATGTGTGCACAATATTGTTTGAAATTGTGTGGTAATCTGGTTGACCATAAAACTGTTAAGTTTGGTTCCGGCGCTGTACCTAAGTTTTCAAGAGTGTGTAGGTATCTGAAAGAGTTTTTAGTAACTAAAGGTCTTCCGTCAATACCAACACCACCGATTGATTCAGTTACCCAAGTAGGATCGCCTGAGAATAATTCGTTGTATTCAGGTGTTCTTGCAAATTTTACAAGACGTAATTTCATAATGAAATGGTCAATCATTTCTTGCGCTTCAGCTTCAGTGATGATACCTTCTTTTAAATCTCTTTCGATATAAATGTCTAAGAAAGTTGAAGTTCTACCAATACTCATTGCTGCGCCATTTTGTTCTTTTACTGCTGATAAGTAACCAAAGTATAACCATTGAATAGCTTCTTTAGCGTTACGCGCCGGTTGAGAAATATCGAAACCATAGATTTTACCAAGTTCAATCATTTCCCCTAAAGCTCTGATTTGTTCAGCAATTTCTTCTCTTAGTTGAATACGTTCTGGACGCATTTCGCCTTCTAGTGATTTAAATTGTTCTTGCTTGTCTTCGATAAGTCTGTTGATACCGTATAATGCAATTCTTCTGTAATCACCAATAATTCTACCTCTGCCGTACGCATCAGGTAGACCTGTAATGATTGCAGCGTGTCTTGCAGCTTTCATTTCCGGAGTGTAAACATCAAATACACCTTGGTTGTGTGTTTTTCTATATTTTGTAAAAATTTCAGAAACTTCCGAATCAACTTCATAACCATAAGATTTGCAAGCACCTTCTGCCATTCTAATACCACCAAATGGTTGCATTGAACGTTTTAAAGGTGCATCTGTTTGTAAACCTACGATTGTTTCAAGATCTTTGTCAATGTAACCTGCACCGTGTGATGTGATTGTAGATACAATTTTTGTATCCATATCAAGTACGCCACCGTTGTCACGTTCTTTTTTTAATAAATCACAGCATTCTTGCCATAATTTTTTAGTTGCCTCAGTTGCATCAGCTAAAAAACTAGAATCACCTTCATATGGTGTGTAGTTCTTTTGAATAAAATCTCTTACATTAATCTCTTGTTGCCATTTTCCACCAACAAAAGAAGTTGCAGGATAAGCCTGTTTTTCTAATAATGTTTGTGTCATAACCTTTTCCTTTATATAATAAGTAATACCTAATTTTTCAAAAGTGATAATTATTATCAAATTTATTATACTTTATTTTTTGAAAAAAGTCGAGCTATGTAACAAATTTGTTGCGAAATAATATAAATAGCTTTTAAAAACACATCAATACTGTAACAGAATTCGAATCAAACATTGAAATATTAAGAATTATTATTTTCTAAATATTCTAATAATGCAGTGCAACCTTCTACAACGTCATCATAAGTTTCATCAAAATTACCAGTATACCAAGGATCTTTTATGTTTCGAGGATTGTTTGTATAATCCAAAAGCCTTTTAATTTTATTGTCTTTATCTTCACCAACAATATATTCAATATCACTAATATTTTCGGAATCCATTGCTATAATATAATCATAATATTCATAATCATGTTTTCTTATTTTACGAGAATAGTGTTCATTAAAATATACACCATTTTTTCTTAAAACCTCTTTTGTTCCTCTGTGAATACCTGCATGACACATTTCATTATAGCCTTCTGTACCTGCAGAATCGACCTCAAAATCATCTTCAAGACCTTGCTCTTGTATCATATTTTCAAAAATTATTTGTGCCATCGGAGATCTGCAAATGTTCCCCAGACATACAAATAAAACTTTTATCATGAACTTTTCCTTTTGTTAGCTTATAAAATTCCAAAACAATTATAGCAAAAATTGGTATAAAATATAACAAGACTTAAAATCATATTGAACCTCACAGAAGGACTCCGTTTTAATTTGACTAAATGTCAAGTTAAAATGGAGGTTGGATGAAGGAAGAAAACACAATTATAACTTAATGTTCTGACAAAACTTGCCCTGTAATTTTTAAAATTGAAAGAATTGATTATTAGAAAATACTTATTTTTGGTATAGACCAATTGCTCTTTCTAAATCACTTACAGACTGTTCATATTGAGTTAGTGTCTGAATATATCTATACTGCGTATTTATATATGCTTCTTGAGAATTTATAGGTATCAATATATTACTCTTTCCTTCTTTAAAATTTATTTCTGATTTTTTTACAATCATTTTTGCATGAGGAATTAATTCTTTTTCGTAGATATTTAATGATTTCGCATTTGTAATTACCCCGAAAAACGCATTTTTAACCTCTTGCTCTATTTTTATTTTTATTGCATCTAAATCATTTTCATATACAAGCTTTTGAGCCTTAACTTCCTTTATAACACCTTGTTGACGATTGAAAATAGGCATACCTAATGATCCCATTATAAATGTGCTATTTCTTTTTGTATCTCCAGTAACAAAATCGGCACCAACAGACATTTTTAAATCTGGTACCATATTTGAATGTGCAAGTTTTAACTTTTGATTTTGAACTTCAATATTTTTTTCTATTACTTTAATTTCTGGACGATTTGCATACGCATATTCAATTAATATATTTATGGTTTTGTCATTTTCTACCATTGGTGTAGAAATATTAAATTCTTTCATCAAATCTGGTGGAGCTAGTACAATAGTTCTATTTAAATGTTTTCCAATGTTTGCAGATAAAGAGTTAAATGCCTCATTTAATTCAAGTTTAGCAGATTGAATATTATTTTTTGCATTTATCACAGTTATTTCGGCTTGTAAAATATCTAAATTTTCTACATTTCCCTTTTTTTCTCGTTCTTTTGCAATTTTTTCTAAGTTGGTTATTGTTTCTAAAATTTCTCTTGATGCTATAAGTTTTTGTTGAGCATTGTATGTTTGAATATATGAAGAACGAACTTTTGAGCGAACATCAAGTATTGTAGTTATAATTTCTTGCTGAACAACATCTTTTTGCATTTTTGCTAATTTAATTCTGCGAGAACGCTTATTGCCAAGTTCTATAGTCTGTTCAATACCAACACGAAAAGTATCTTCTGCAAAACCGTTATCTGAAATTATATTAGGATTAGAAAGCAACCCCGCTTGTAAAATTTGAGCATCACTAATCCCTAATTTTGCTTGAGCAGCTTTTAATGTTGGATTATTTAAAACTCCTAATTCTATCGCTTTACTCAAGGTTATAGATTTCAAATTTAAAGTAATGTTTGCATTACTATTTTCAACAATAGCGCAACATGTTTGTATAGAAAATTGAATACAAATTATTAAAAAAAATATTTTTCTTTGTATACTTAGCATCTAACATTATCCTCAACGTCACTAGTTTATATTGCTAGGCAAAGATTGTCAATAACTTCACTTTTTATTTATGCCCTATCTTCAAACAAGCTTCAAGCAAATTATATTAATATATACTATGAACATGGAGTTCCATTAGATAGCGATGTAGAAGAAGTTGCAAGTTGGATGGGTATTTTTTTAACCCGAGAGGGCTTTTACAAGTTATGGCTAATATTCAAATTAGGTTAAAAAAATAGCAAGACTCTGGATCGAACCGAACCTCTCGGAAGGACTCCGTTTTAAGTTGACTAAATGTCAAGTTAAAATGGAGGTTGACGAGCGCAGTGCGAGGCGATTACTCGGGTGGTAAAAACAACATAATTTTTTGTAAAATTGGCAAAAAAAATAGCAAGACTCGGGATCGAACCGAACCTCTCGGAAGGACTCCGTTTTAAGTTGACTAAATGTCAAGT
>OIYV01001445.1_pt1 | contig 11397 bp, 4 predicted proteins | sample 1588251 | NCBI WGS metagenome assembly OIYV01 (sample SAMN03283282) | human gut metagenome | biome: human-associated habitat; material: feces | host: Homo sapiens | place: Peru | collected 2012
TTAATCTTTTTATTGCTTCTGCAAATAAAGGAGCAATTGAAACAACTTTTATTTTATCTATTCTTTTTTCTGGTTCAATTGGAATAGTATTTGTTACTACTAATTCTTTTATTGGAGATTTTTCTATTCTCTCTATTGCTGGCCCAACTAATACTCCGTGTGTGGCACCTGCATAAATTTCTTTTGCTCCATGTGCTTCTAGTATGTGCGCTGCCTCTACTAATGTTCCTGCTGTGCTTACTTCATCGTCAAATATTAAGGCTGTTTTACCTTCTATATCTCCTATTATATTTGTTGCTACTGCATTATCATTGTTTGATTCTCTTCTTTTATCTATCAATGCAAGTGGACATTCAAAATATTTTGAATATTTATATGCTTTTTTTGAACTTCCAGCATCTGTTGCTACAACTACCATATTGTCTAATTTTTTAGCTTCAAAATATTTTTCTAACAAATGCTTTGCAGTTACTCTATCACATATTATATTAAAATATGCTTGTATTGCTGGATTATGTAGGTCGCATGTCAAAACATGATCTACTCCTGCTGCTTCTAGTAATGTTGCCATTAACTTTGCTGTTACTGGAACTCTAGATTGATCCTTTTTATCAGATCTTGAATACATAAAATATGGTAACACAGCAGTTATTCTTCTTGCCCCAGCTCTTCTTGCTGCCTCTACAGTTATTAATAATTCCATAATTCTTTCATTAACTGGTGGTTGAGTGGTTTGTACTATGTACACATCTTGTTCCCTTACAGTCTCTTTTAATTGTACAAAGCTGTTATCATTAGCAAATTTAAAAGAATCTTTCTTTCCCATTTCTAATCCTAAATTATCACATATTTCTTTTGTAAATTCTTCTGCCGAATTGCAGGCAAAAATTTTAATGTTCTCCATTCTTATCCCCCTATCCAAAAACTCAAATAGTTTTTGTATTTTCCACTCTTCATTCTTACTTTTTGTCATATTTTACAACATTTTTATTGTAACATTAGATTTATCTCATTTCAACCAAAATTATTAATTATTTTATTTTTTTATTAAATAAATTGTAATTTGTAAAATAGATGTGTGAAGTGCGAAGTTGGATTCGTAGGGGCGTATGCAATACGCCCCTACGAATTACACCTCTCACATCACACCTCAATAAAACAAATTCCAATTTGCATAACTTTTTTTCTCATTCTATTTGTTAAAAACTTCTCGAACTTCCTCCGCCACCAGAAAATCCTCCTCCTGAAGAACTTCCTCCTCCAGAATAATCTCCCCCAAGATCTTTAACAAAAACTACTGCCATATTAATTAGCAAAATGATTATTGCAATACTAAAAGATTTTATAACTATCCAAGAAATAATAAATATAATACCTAAATAAATTAATTTAACTGTATTTTTAGAAATAAATTTCATAATTGCTGATATTATTAAGGAAATTATTATTAAAATCATAAAAACCTCATCAGAGCTATCTTTTACTAACTTTGATTTTTGTGCTCCTTGAATTTCTATATTATACTCTTTGCAGACTTCTTCTAATATTGCACTAAATCCATTTTTTATTCCTTCATCATAATTATTGTTTTTTAAATATGGAATTATATATTGATCTTGTATTCTTCCTGTTTTTCCATCTGGTAATGTTCCTTCTAATCCATAACCTACTTCTATTCTAAACATTCTGTCCCCTGTTGAGCATAATAATAAAACACCATTGTTTTTTTCTTTATCTCCAATTCCAAATTTTCTAAATAGCTCTGTTGCATATTCTTCTAATGTTTTTCCTTCTAAGCTTTTAACTGTTACAACTACAATTTGTGCTTTTGTTTTGTTTTGTAATTCTATATTTGAATTTAAAATATAGTTTTCTGTTTCTTCTGATAATACATCTGCATAGTCATTCACATAAAAATTAGTTTTAGGACTTACTACAGCGTATGTTGTATAATAAAATGCTAATATAATAAATATTAGCATTATTAGTCCAAAAAACTTTTTATTTTTAGTCAAAGTTAACATTTGGAACCTCCTTACTTTGTTCTGAGGCTTCAAAATAATCTCTTTTACTGTATCCAAACATTCCTGCAATTATATTCGTAGGAAATCTTTTTATTTTTAAATTGTATTCTTTTACAGCTTCATTATAATCTCTTCTTGCTGTAGCAATACGATTTTCTGTTCCTGCTAGTTCATCTGAAAGTTGAATAAAATTTTGTGAAGATTTTAAATCTGGATAGTTTTCAACCACTACCATTAATCTGTTTAACGCACCTGTTAATTCTTCATCTGCTTTTGCTTTGTCTGAAACTGTTGTAGCTCCTGCTAATTTTGTTCTTGCTTCTGTTACTGAATTTATTACATCTTGTTCTTGTTTTGCATACCCTTTTACTGTATTAACTAAATTTGGTATTAAATCTCCTCTTCTTTGTAATTGTGTATCAATTGTAGCAAATTTATTATCAACTTCTTCTGATTTTGCAATAATTCCATTGTAACTTGATACAAACATTGCAATTACAATTATTATTATTGCAATTAAAACTAAAACTACTATTGATGATTTTTTCATATAAAATTCCCCCCTAATCTTTTCTTTTATTATTCTAATTCTACCATCTGAATTTTTATAAAGCAATAAGAATTTTGAATTTTGACATTAGATTTATTTCATTTCAACCAAAATTGCGAATTATTTTATTTTTTAATTTGTTTAATTGAGGTAAGATGTGGTATGTGGGATTTATTGCAAATCTAAAAATAAATTTAGTCCTACAAATTCCAATTTTTCTGTCCAACAAAAAACCTCAATAGAATTTAAATTTCTATTGAGGTTTTCTATTATTCCACAGATTCTCCTGTTTGTTCTTCTTCTTTTTCTGTATTTATTTTTATATCTCTGTATTTTTGCATTCCTGTTCCTGCTGGAATTAGTTTTCCTATAATTACATTTTCTTTCAATCCTATTAATGAATCTACTTTTCCTTTTATTGCTGCTTCTGTTAATACTCTTGTTGTTTCTTGGAATGATGCTGCTGATAAGAAGCTTTCTGTTGCAAGTGATGCTTTTGTTATACCTAATAATACTCTTATTCCTGTTGCAGGTCTCTTTCCTTCTGCAATCATTTTTTCGTTTTCTTCATTAAATTCGTTAATATCAACTAATGAACCTGCAAACATTGGTGTATCACCATTGTCTTCAACTTTTATTTTTCTAAGCATTTGTCTACCTATAACTTCAATGTGTTTATCGTTAATATCAACACCTTGGTTTCTATAAACTTTTTGTACTTCTGATGTTAAGTAATTGTATACTCCTTCTGGTCCTTTTATAGCTAATATCTCATTAGGGTTAATTGAACCTTCTGTAATTGGGTCTCCTGCTTTTATTTCGTCTCCATTTTTTACTTTTAGTTTAGATCCAAAGCTAATTACATATGTTTTTGAATTGTCTTTGCTTGTTACTGTTACTTCTTTTCTCTTTTTAGCTTCTTCTATTGATACTTTTCCATCTATTTCAGAGATTACTGCTAATCCCTTTGGTTTTCTAGCTTCAAATAGCTCTTCAACCCTAGGTAAACCTTGTGTAATGTCTCCACCAGCTACACCACCTGTATGGAAAGTTCTCATTGTAAGCTGTGTACCAGGTTCACCAATTGATTGGGCTGCAATAATACCAACTGCTTCTCCTATATTTACTTCTTTTCTAGTTGCAAGTCCCATACCATAACATTTAGCACATACACCATGTTTTGTTTTACATCCTAGTACTGAACGTACTTCTACTTTTGTTATTCCTGCTTCAATTATTTTATCTGCTATATCTGGTGTAATTAATGTTTCTGTATCAACTATTACTTCTTTTGTTGTTGGATTTACTATGTTATGAAGTGGATATCTACCAACTAATCTTTCATGTAATTTTTCTATGATTTGATTTCCATCTTTAATATCTTCTATTTCTATTCCTTCTGTTGTGCCACAGTCTTCTTCTCTTACTATTATATCTTGAGATACATCAACTAATCTTCTTGTTAAATATCCAGAATCGGCTGTTCTTAAAGCTGTATCTGCTAAACCTTTTCTAGCACCGTGTGAAGAAATAAAGTATTCTAGAACATCTAGTCCCTCTCTAAAGCATGATCTAATTGGTATTTCAACTGCTTTACCAGATGTATTAGCCATAAGTCCACGCATACCTGCAATTTGACGTAATTGGTTCATGTTACCTCTTGCTCCAGATTGAGCCATCATATATATTGGGTTTAATTCATCAAAGTTGTCTTTCATCGCTTCTGTAACATCATTTGTTGCCTTTTCCCATATTTTGATTATTGATGAATATCTTTCATCTTCTGTTATTAAACCACGTTTATATTGTTTCCATATTTCTTCTACTTGTTTTTCACTATCTTCTAATATTTTCTTTTTAGCTTCTGGAACTGCAACATCATGTACAGACACTGTAAAAGCACCTTTTGTAGCATATTTGTATCCTAATGCTTTAATGTAGTCTAATAATTCTGCTGATCTATTTAATCCATGTTTATCTATTGCTTTTGCAATAATTGTTCCTAGATTCTTTTTCATAACTGGGAAGTCTATTTCTAAGTCAAATTCCTTTTCTGGATCTGTTCTATCTACAAATCCTAAATCTTGTGGAATTCCTTGGTTATATATAAGTCTTCCAACTGTTGCTACTATAGTTTTTGTTTTCTTTTCTCCATTTATTTCTTTTGTCAATCTTACTTTTACTTTTGCATGTAATCCAACATCTCCATTTTGATAAGCAAGTAAAGCTTCATCAATGTCTTTGAAATACATACCTTCACCTTTTTCACCATCTATTTGCATTGTTAAATAGTAACTACCAAGTATCATATCTTGTGTTGGTACTGTAACTGGTTTACCATCTTGAGGTTTTAAAAGGTTATTTACAGATAACATTAAGTATCTTGCTTCTGCTTGTGCTTCTGGTGATAGAGGAACGTGAACTGCCATTTGGTCACCATCGAAGTCAGCATTGAATGCTGTACAAACTAATGGATGAAGTTTTATAGCTCTTCCCTCTACTAGCACTGGTTCAAATGCTTGGATACCTAATCTATGTAGTGTTGGTGCACGGTTTAGCATAACTGGATGGTCAGAAATTACTTCTTCTAGTATATCCCATACTTCTGGTCTTAATTTTTCTACCATTCTCTTTGCATTTTTTATATTATGTGCAAGTCCTCTACCAACTAATTCTTTCATTACAAATGGTTTAAATAATTCTATTGCCATTTCTTTTGGAAGTCCACATTGATAAATTTTTAGTTCTGGTCCAACAACTATAACTGAACGTCCTGAATAGTCAACACGTTTTCCAAGTAAGTTTTGACGGAAACGTCCTTGTTTTCCTTTTAACATATCTGATAAAGATTTTAAAGGTCTGTTTCCAGCTCCAGTAACTGGTCTTCCACGTCTTCCATTGTCTATTAATGCATCTACAGATTCTTGTAACATTCTTTTTTCATTTCTTACAATTATTTCTGGTGCACCTAATTCTAATAATCTTTTTAATCTGTTATTTCTGTTTATAACTCTTCTATATAAATCATTTAAATCTGATGTAGCAAATCTTCCACCATCTAATTGAACCATAGGTCTTAATTCTGGAGGTATTACTGGTACAACACTCATTATCATCCATTCTGGTTTATTTCCAGATAGTCTGAAGCTTTCTACTGTGTCTAATCTTTTTATAAGTTTTGCCTTTTTTTGTTCACTAGATTTTTCGATTTCTTTCTTTAATTTTTCAGATAATTTTTCTATATCTACTTCTTGTAATAAAGTTCTTATTGCTTCTGCACCCATTTTAGCAACAAATGAACCTTTACCATATTTTTCTTCTGCTTCTCTATATTCTTTTTCTGTTAATACTTGGCATTTCATAAGTCCTGATGTTCCTTTATCTATTACTATATATGATGCAAAGTATATAACTTTTTCTAAGCTCCTTGGTGAAATATCTAGTACTAGGGCTATTCTGCTTGGAATACCTTTAAAGTACCATATATGGGCAACTGGTGCAGCAAGTTCAATGTGTCCCATTCTTTCACGTCTTACTTTTGATTTTGTAACTTCAACTCCACATCTGTCGCAGATTATGCCTTTATATCTTACTCTTTTATATTTACCACAATGACATTCCCAGTCTTTTGTAGGCCCAAATATTTTTTCACAGAACAAACCATCTTTTTCTGGTTTTAAAGTTCTATAATTAATTGTTTCTGGTTTTTTTACTTCACCTTTTGACCATTCTCTTATTTTCTCATCTGAAGCTAAACCAACTTTTAATTTGTTGAATATCTCTAATTCATCTTTTACTTCTTTGTTTTCCATTAAGGTTTTCTTCCTCCTTCAAAATCTGAAGAATTTTTGTATTATTCATTCTTCATTTTTCATTTTCGGGCGGACAGAGGTGTCCGCTCCTACAACGTTTACAATGTTTTTATGTATTTTTTGCAATATTTCTAAAATCAAATATACACTGCTCGAACAATTCCCCCTTGTGATTTAATTTTATTTATTGCAAATATTCAATTATTCATCAATTATGTCATCGTCGTTTAGTAGATTATCTGTTGCCAAATCATTATCAAAGTCTTCTTCAATGCCTAAATCCATGTCTTCTTCGTCAATAGAATCTTCTTGAAAATCTTCTTCTATAAAATCATTTGCCATTTCATCTTCATCTACAATTGCGTCTTCTTGTGGCATAACTTTATTTAAATCTTCTAAGTTTAAATCTATTCCTTCATCTATATTTTCTTTTAGTTCTAATTCTTCATTATCTTCTGAATATAGGCGAACATCTAATCCTAAACTTTGTAGTTCTTTTACTAAAACCTTAAAGCTTTCTGGTACTCCTGGTTCTGGAACATTTTCTCCTTTTACAATTGCTTCATATGTTTTTACTCTTCCAACAACATCATCAGATTTGATTGTTAGAATTTCTTGAAGTGTATATGCTGCACCATATGCTTCTAGTGCCCAAACTTCCATTTCTCCAAATCTTTGTCCACCAAATTGAGCTTTACCTCCTAGAGGTTGTTGTGTTACTAATGAGTATGGACCTGTTGAACGAGCATGTATTTTATCATCAACTAAGTGGTGAAGTTTTAACATGTACATTACACCAACTGTAATTGGTTTATCAAATGGTTCTCCTGTTCTTCCATCATAAAGAATTGTTTTACCATCTTCTGATAATCCAGATTCTTTTAATAATTCAATTATATCTTCTTCTGTTGCTCCATCAAAAACTGGTGTAGCAACTTTTATTCCTAGTAGTCTTGCAGCTGCACCTAAGTGAACTTCCAAAACTTGACCTAAATTCATACGAGAAGGCACACCTAATGGGTTTAGAACAACATCAACAGGTGTTCCATCTGGCATAAATGGCATATCTTCAACTGGTAATATTCTTGAAATAACACCTTTATTACCATGACGTCCAGCCATTTTATCTCCAACTGATATTTTTCTTTTTTGAGCTATATAAACTCTTATTACTTCGTTTACTCCAGGTGCAAGTTCATCTGAGTTTTCTCTGTTGTATATTTTTATATCAACTATTGTTCCTGCTTCTCCATGTGGTACACGAAGTGAAGTATCTCTTACTTCTCTTGCTTTTTCTCCAAATATTGCACGAAGTAATCTTTCTTCTGCAGATAATTCTGTTTCTCCCTTTGGAGTAACCTTTCCTACTAGTATATCTCCTGGTCTTACTTCTGCACCTATTCTTATAATTCCGTTTTCATCTAGGTCTTTTAAGTTTTCTTCACCTATGTTTGGAATATCTCTTGTAATTTCTTCTGCTCCAAGTTTTGTATCACGACATTCACAATCATATTCTTCTATATGTATAGATGTATAAACATCCTCTTTTACTAGTCTTTCACTTAATAGTATAGCATCCTCGTAGTTATAACCTTCCCAAGTTGTGAAAGCTATAAGAACGTTTTTACCAAGTGCCATTTCTCCATTTTGTGTAGAAGGTCCATCTGCTATAACATCATTTGCTTTTACTTTTTCGCCTTTTACAACTATTGGATGTTGGTTAATACATGTTCCTCCGTTTGTTCTTTTGAACTTACGTAATTTATATGTATCTTTTTCTCCTGATTCTGTTTTTATAATAATTTCATCACCAGTAACTCTTTCTACAACACCACTATGTTTTGCAAGTACTGTTATTCCTGAATCTTTTGCTGCTCTATATTCAATACCTGTTCCAACTATTGGAGAGTCTGTAATCATAAGAGGAACTGCTTGACGTTGCATATTTGCACCCATTAACGCACGGTTAGCGTCATCATGCTCTAAGAATGGTATCATAGCTGCACCAACTGATACTAATTGTTTTGGTGATACGTCTACGTAATCTACTCTATCTGGTTCAACTTCTGTTACTTCATCTAAGTATCTTACCCTTACCATCTTATTTTTAAATTTTCCATCTTTTGTCATTGGCTCTGTTGCTTGTGCTATTACACATCCATCTTCTTCATCAGCTGTCATATATACAACTTCATCTGTTATTCTATGTGTTTTTGGATCAATTTTTCTATATGGTGTTTCTACAAATCCATATTCATTTATTACCGCAAATGTTGAAAGTGCAGAAATCAATCCAATGTTTGGTCCTTCTGGAGATTCTATTGGGCAAAGTCTACCATAGTGTGTATAATGAACATCACGAACTTCGAACCCTGCTCTTTCTCTAGAAAGTCCTCCAGGTCCTAATGCAGAAATTCTTCTTTTATGCGTTAATTCTGATAATGGGTTTGTTTGATCCATAAATTGTGATAATTGTGAACTACCAAAGAATTCTCTTATTGATGATGTTATTGGTTTTGTGTTTATTAATGTTTGTGGTGTTATAACATCTAAGTCTTGTATTGTCATTCTTTCACGAACAACTCTCTCTAATCTTGTAAGACCAATTCTAAATTGGTTTTGTAGTAATTCACCAACACATCTTATACGTCTGTTTCCTAAATGGTCTATATCATCAACTTTTCCTAAATCATATTGTAAATTTAATAAATAGTTTATTGATGAAATCATATCTTCTGTTACAATATGTTTTGGTACTAGTTCTTCTTCTCTTTCTTCTATTACTTTCTTTAAGTCTTTTTCTTCTGTATTATCTAAAATATTTTTTAATATTTCATAATTTACTAGTTCTTTAATTTTTATTCCTAGCTTTTCTGTATCCACATATGCATGAATATCTACTGTTCCGTTTCCTATTATTCTTACTTTTTTGTCATTTACTTTTACATCAACAATATTTATTCCTGAATCTTGGATTTCTTTTGCTACTTCTTTTGAAATAACGTTATCTTTTTCTACTAATATTTCTCCAGTTTCACTATTTAAAATATCGCTATATGCAACTTGACCAGCAATTCTAGATGCTAAGTTTAATTTTTTATTAAATTTATATCTTCCTACTTTTGCTAGATCGTATCTTCTTGGATCAAAGAATAAGTTGTTAAACAAATTTCTTGCGGCATCAACTGTTGGAAGCTCTCCTGGTCTTAATTTTTTGTATATTTCTACTATTGCTTCTTCGCTTGTCTTTACTGTATCTTTTGCTATTGTTGCAAGTATTTTTTCATCTTCTCCAAATACATCTATTATTTGTTCATCTGATACTAATCCAATTGCTCTTAAAAGAACAGTTACAGGTAATTTTCTTGTTCTATCTATTCTTACATAGAATATATCATTACTATCTGTTTCATATTCTAACCAAGCTCCTCTAATTGGCATAACCGTAGACTTGTACAATTTTTTTCCTGTCTTATCATAGTCTGATTCATAGTAGCATCCTGGTGAACGTACTAACTGGCTTACTACAACTCTTTCTGCACCATTAATAACGAAAGTTCCGCTATCTGTCATTAATGGGAAATCTCCTAAATAAATTTCTTGTTCTTTAATTTCTCCAGTTTCACGATTAATAAGTCTTACTTTTACGTGTAATCTTGTAGAATAAGTTGCGTCTCTTTCTTTAGCTTCTTCTAAAGAATATTTAGTTTTTTCTTCCATATAATAATCGAAAAATTCAAGAACTAAATTACCAGAGTAATCAATGATTGGTGAAATATCTTTTAATACTTCTCCTAAACCTTCTTTTACGAACCAATCGTAAGAATCTTTTTGAACTTGGATAAGATTAGGTATGTCTATAAAATCTCCTATCCTTGCAAATGTTTTCCTTGTTGTCTTTTCATAATTTAAGTCTGTTAACAAATAAATCAACTCCCTTTTTTGATGTGAGAGGTGTGATGTGGGAGGTGTGCTTTTCGCACTTCGCACTTCGTACTTCGCACTTCATAATTATTGTTTGAGCAGATATATTTATGTAGAAATTAAATTTCTAACTTTTAATCAAATAAAGTCCCTCTTAAATATTAATGTATTATAATTCTCAAAACCATACTGCCCTAATGGATTTTAATTTTTATAACCTGGATTAATATTTAATTCCTCTTTATTTAATTTTTATGTCTAAAAGTAATACTAAGAAAAGTGGCTTTGCCATCTTTTCTTCTCGCCGATTTGAGCTTCCGAATGTAATGAGGAAACCTCAAAGGCAATAGCGATTATAGCATTTTGTTGTATATAAAAATCTTCGATTTTCCCTATACAACAAAAAAGTGTAGGAATGTCTTTGCATTTCTTAAGCTTTTATAGCTTCTACACTTTTATTTTATTATATAAATTTTATATTACTATTTTCTTTATTTTAACCACCCTTAGTACTATATAAGAGCTACATATTTATATGTACAAAATATGTGCCATATAATAATATCACAGGTAAATGTGGATTGTCAACAATTTGTAAAAATTTTATTTAATTCTGTACATTTAATTTTACAACTTCGTGATCATCAGCAGATTTGGAAACTTTGTACAGGGTTACTTCCGTTCCGTCTGAATTGAACTTCCATTTTGCTTCTTGACTAAAACTTATAGAATCATTTGTTACTACTAATTCTCCATTTTTTATTAACTCTTCAATTTCTTCATTACTATAATTCCATTCTAATTCCTCTACTATAAATTCTCCTGTGCTTTTTAATTGTACAGTCATTGAATTAATACCTAGTGCTTGTTCTAGTTCTCCACCTTCTCCATAATAGTTTCTATCATACTTTACAGAATCGCTTAGCCCCCTTTTTGTCCATGCATTGCCAATTGTTTCGCTGTATTCTTTTACTTCCGCAGTTGCTAAATCTATTTGCCAAAGTGTATCTTTGCCTTTTACTACTAATTTTGTTTCTGTTGTTCTATCTGCATCTTTTTCAAAGTCTAAACTATTTTTTATTTTGCT
>OIYV01001452.1_pt1 | contig 11331 bp, 12 predicted proteins | sample 1588251 | NCBI WGS metagenome assembly OIYV01 (sample SAMN03283282) | human gut metagenome | biome: human-associated habitat; material: feces | host: Homo sapiens | place: Peru | collected 2012
TATACTTAATGCATAATTTTATATTTAAAGGAGGCAATATAAAAATGAATAACCTAATAGAAATAAGATGGCATGGTAGAGGCGGTCAAGGTACAAAAACAGCTTCATTGCTTTTAGCTGAAGTTGCATTTAGTACAGGAAAATATGTTCAAGGTTTTCCAGAATATGGTCCAGAAAGAATGGGAGCACCTTTAACAGCTTATAATAGGATTAGCGATTCACCTATTACAATACATAGCAATATATATGAACCTGATTATGTAATAGTTGTAGATGATTCTCTTTTAGATTCTATAAATGTTACAGAAGGTTTAAAGAAAGATGGAGCAATTATAATAAATACAACCAAAAGTAAAGAAGAAATATCTAAAAAAATACCAAATTATAACAATATATATACAATGGATGCTAAAAAAATATCAATAGAAGCATTAGGTAAATACTTTCCAAATACACCAATGTTAGCTGCAATAGTAAAAGTTAGTAAAATTATGGATGAAGAAGCTTTCTTAAAAAATATGAAACAATCTTTTAACCATAAATTTTCTAAAAAACCAGAAGTAATAGATGGAAATATGAAAGCTTTAGAACTTGCTTTACAAAATATTAGTAAATTATAATTGAATTATTACTAAAAAAGGAGATTTTTTATTATGGAAATTAATCAAAACACACCATATAATAAAATGACTATTGGTGGAAATATATGTGAAGCTGGAAATGCAAGAAACTTTAAAACTGGTGACTGGCGTTCTGTTGCTCCAAAATGGATTGAAGAAAATTGTAAACAATGTGGCTTATGTTTTCCAGTTTGTCCAGAAGATGCAATACCAGTTACAAAAGAACAAAAAAGAACAGATTATGATTATGATGCTTGTAAAGGATGCGGTATTTGTGCAAAAGTATGTCCTTTTAAAGCTATAAAAATGGAATGAGAGGAGTTTATATAATATGAGTATAAGAGAAAGATTAAGTGGAAATGAAGCAACCGCTTTAGGTATGAAACAAATTAATCCTGATGTTGTTGCAGCTTTCCCAATTACACCATCTACAGAAATACCACAATATTTTTCGACTTTTGTAAATAATGGAAGTGTAGACACAGAATTTATTGCAGTTGAAAGTGAACATAGTGCTATGAGTGCATGTATTGGAGCAGAAGCTGCCGGTGCTAGAGCTATGACTGCTACATCTTCAAACGGTTTGGCTTTAATGTGGGAAATGATAAACATTGCTTCTAGTTTACGTTTACCTATTGTAATGTCTTTAGTAAATAGAGCAATATCTGGGCCTTTAAATATACATTGTGACCATTCAGATGCAATGGGAGTTAGAGATGCAGGTTGGATTATGTTATTTTCTGAAAATAATCAAGAGGCTTATGATAATTTAATAATGGCTCACAGAATTGCTGAACATAAAGATGTTTTATTACCATTAATGGTATGCCAGGATGGATTTATAACTTCTCATTCTATTGAAAATATAGAACTTATAGAAGACGAAAAAGTAAAAGCTTTTGTTGGTAAATATGAGCCTAAGGAATATTTATTGAATAAGCAAAATCCTTTATCTATAGGACCTTTAGATTTGCAAGCATATTTGTTTGAACATAAAGTAGCAGAAGCAGATGCTATGAGAAATGCTAAAAAAGTTATTTTAGAAGTGGCAGATGATTTCGAAAAATTAACAGGTAGAAAATATAGTTTCTTTGAAGAATACAAACTAGAAGATGCAGAAATTGCAATTATTTGTATGAATTCTACAGCTGGAACTGCAAAAGCAACTGTAGATAAATTAAGAAATGATGGTATTAAAGCAGGATTATTAAAATTAAGAGTATTTAGACCATTCCCTGCTGAAGAAATTGCAAATGCTATATCTCATTTAAAAGCAGTTGCTATTTTAGATAGAGCAGATAGTTTAAATGGCGTAGGTGGAGTTTTATTCCAAGATATTACATCAGCTTTATATGTGTATAACAAGAATGTAAAAGCAGTAAATTATATTTATGGGATAGGCGGTCGTGATACTAAAATGGATGACATAGAAAAAATATTTGATGACTTATTAGATATAAAAGATTCTGAAAACAAAATTGAAAATCCTTATAGATATTTAGGATTAAGGAAGGAGAATTAAGATGGCATATAATTTAAAAGAAATAATAGCAGAAAAACCATCTCGTTTTACATCTGGACATAGAATGTGTGCTGGTTGTGGTGCTCCAGTAGTTGCTAGAATGATTTTGAGAGCATTAAAAAAAGATGATTTTGCAGTAGTTTCAAATGCTACAGGTTGTATGGAAGTTGCTTCATTCATATATCCATATACAGCATGGACAGATTCATATATTCATACTGCTTTTGAAAACGCAGCAGCTACACTATCTGGTGTTGAAACTGCATATAAAGTTTTAAAAAAGAAAGGTCAAATTTCTGAAGATACAGAAATAAAGTTTATTGCTTTTGGTGGAGATGGAGGAACTTATGATATAGGTTTACAAAGTTTGTCTGGTGCAATGGAAAGAGGACACGATATGGTATATGTATGTTACGATAATGGTGCATATATGAATACTGGTATACAACGTTCATCAGCAACTCCAAAATTTGCAGACACAACAACTACACCAGCTGGAGAAGTTATTCCTGGAAAAATGCAATCAAGAAAAGATTTAACAGAAATATTAGCAGCACATCATATACCTTATGCAGCTCAAACAATAGCAACTGCAAACTTTAAAGACTTATATGAGAAATCTGAAAAAGCAATTTACACAAAAGGTCCATGTTTCTTAAACGTATTAGCACCTTGCCCAAGAGGATGGGGATATAATACGGAAGATTTAATGACTATTAACAAATTAGCGGTAGATACTTGTTATTGGCCTTTATATGAAGTTGTAGATGGTAAATATATCGTAAATTATAAACCAGCTAAAAAACTTCCTATAGAAGAATTTTTAAGACCACAAAAACGTTTTCATCATATGTTTAAAAGTGGAAATGAGTGGATGCTAGAAGAATTCCAAAAAGAAGTTGATGCTAGATGGGAAGCTCTTTTGAAATTAGAAGAAATGAGTAATGTTACAATTCAGTAAAAGAACTTTAATTGATACAAAATAGTTACTGAATTGTAACGAGTAATAAATAGAAATGTATTTTAAACCTTGATTTACATAAATTTTTATGATACAATAGTACTATCATGGCTTTATGCCAATTAAAAAACACAAGGAGATTTTTCCATGTCTAGCAATTCGATTATGCACAGAATGTCCGAGTTCGAATTCCTTGTTGAGGAGACTCAGCGTCTTGACAAAGAACTGGATAAAAGAAGGAAACTTCTTGCTTCTCTTCCCCAAGAGTGCAAACATGAAATCATCATCCATTTTGGTATAGATGATTTCCGTCCTGAAAAAAAGAACATCATTTCCGGTTTCCTATACTGTCCCCTTTGTGGGAAAACCAACTTCAAGCTGGCCATTAACCCCAATGGGCAAAGTTTTGTGCTTTGCAAGAACGTTCCGGTAGACGATGCAAGGCAAAAGTTGAGTGCAATACAACGAATTCTCAAAATGGGCTTGCAAGCATATGGCAATAAAAAGTTACCGGATGTCCTTGAAAAACTAAAAAAATATTACGCTCTTAAACATTACAGGGTAAAAATCCTGTAGTGCGGATTTAACGTGATGCCAATTTGGCACAGATTTCTAAGTGTTTCCAAGCCGGCAAATTTTGCCGGCTTTTGATTTTATATTATAGCAAAACTTATTCTTCTTAAAGTTTTATTCGCCTCTATTACTTTTACTCTTATCTTCTCTCCTACTTTATATACTACTCTAGTTCTCTCCCCTGTTAAAGTTTTATGTTCATCGTCATATATAAAATACTCATCACCTAAATTTTCAAAGCGTATTAATCCTTCTACAGTATTCTCCAATTCTACATAAATACCAAAATTAGTGACATTTGATATTATTCCTTCGTACTCTTTTCCAATTCTACTTTCCATATACTCTGCCATTTTTATGTCTATACTTTCTCTTTCTACTTTTTGAGCAGTCTTTTCTGATTCTGAAGATGTTTTAGCAAATTTTTCTGCTTGTTTCGCAAATTTTTGCTTTTTATTGTCACTAGCTTCAAAATATTCAGATATAATCCTGTGAATAAATAAGTCCGGATACCTTCTAATTGGTGATGTAAAATGGCAATAATACTTACTACCAATGCCAAAATGTCCTATATTTTTAGCCTCATATTTCGCTAGTTTTAAAGTTCTTAATACTAAGTTTAAAATAACTTTTTCTTCCTCTTTTCCCTTTATTTCTTCTATTAATTTAGAAAATTCTGTTGGATATATTTTATTATCTTTTGAGATTTTAATTCTATAATTAAAATTATATAAAAATTTATTCAATTCTCTTACTTTTTCAACATCTGGCTCTTCGTGAACTCTATAAATAAAGGGTACATCTAACCAGAAAAACTTTTCGGCAATACTTTCATTTGCAGTAAGCATAAATTGCTCTATAATCTCATTTGCAAATGTAGTTTCATACCTTTTTACATCTACACATTTTCCATTTTCATCTAAGACAATTTTACTTTCTGGAATATCTAAATTTAAATATCCATTTTTTAATCTTCGTGTCTTTAATATATGTGCCAATTCTTCCATTAATTTAAAATTTTCTATATACTTTTCATATTTCTTACAAACTTTTCTATCTGAATTACTTATAATTTTATAAACGTCTGTATAACTCATTCTTTCTGTTACTTTAATAATTGCTTTATAAACATCTGATGAAACTACTCGTCCGTTTTTATCAATTTCCATTGTTACAGATAATGTAAAACGTTCCTCACCTGCATTTAAACTACATATACCATTAGAAAGTTCAAATGGTAACATAGGTATTACTCTATCTAACATATATATACTTGTACCTCTTAAACGAGCTTCTTTATCTAACTCAGAACCAGATTTAACATAGTAACTTACGTCTGCAATATGAACATCTAGAATGTAATTTTCATCTTTATTTTTCTTAACTGAAACTGCATCATCTAAATCTTTTGCATCTTCACCGTCTATAGTAAAAATAATATCATTTCTTAAATCAACACGATTAGGAATATCTTTTTTGTCTATTAATTGATTAATACTTCTTGCCTCATCTAAAACAGAAATTGGGAATTCGTAAGGTAATTTATATTCTTTAATCAAAGATAGCATATCCACTCCAGCTTCATCTATCCTACCTAAAACTTCTATAACTTTTCCCTCTGCATTTTTATCTTTTTCTGGATATTTAGTAAGTTTAACAACAACTTTATCATTATTCTTAGCACCATTAAAATATTTTTTAGGTATGAATATATCTGTACCCAAATTTTTGTTATCCGGCACTACAAAACCAAAATTTTGACTTTTTTGAAAAAGCCCTACTATAGTATCATTTTTATGTTTAAGAATTTTTACTATTTTACCTTCTATACTTTTGCCTTCACTTACCTCATTATCTAATAAAGAAACTAAAACAGTATCTCCATCTAAAGCATTAAGTTTATTATTATCTTTAGATATAAATATATCAGAATTTAATTTTTCCTTTAAAAATTCGTTTAATTCGACAAAACCATAACCTTTTTCTTTAGATACAAAAATTCCTTCTAAAAATTGTTCACTATCTTCTTTTTTAAGTTTATTTCTTTTCATATATTTCACCACCAATTATTACTAAAAATTTCTATTAAATACATATAATATTATAACAGATATTATAATACTTATGCAAGTACCATATTACCACATGGTGACACAATCCAGGTCTTGACTCGCAAATAGCTATATATCAAGGTTTAGATAAATACCTGCCGAGTTGTTACTTGGCAATTTAGTAACAATAAAAAGAGTTAAAATCATAATTTTTAACTCCTTTCATTTTCTAATTTCTATTATTCATTGTTCCAGCAGTTTTAATTCTTGCATTATAACGTCTAATAGAAGCTTGTAATTCTGCCTTCATACCTAAATCATTTTTAGGATCACTTAATTCTTCTTCTGCTCTTTTTACCTTATTAAGATTCATATCAACATCTATTTCGTCGTTCCATAAAGCATCATCAACAATCACAGTTACTTTATTCGTAGTAATTTCAATAAATCCTTCTGTAATAAAAGCAAGCTTGCACTCTTTTTCGCATTCAATTTTTAAAGTACAATCTCTATTCGCAACTAACATTGGAATATGATCTGCCATTACTCCCATTTGTCCGTTTTCTGTTTCAAATACAATACTTAGTACTTCACCAACAAAAAATTTTCTCATTGGAGTAACTACTTCCAATTTAAATAATTTTGCCATATAATCTCATTCCTTTCTTGAGACTTATTTCATATTTTCAGCATTTTTTATAACATCATCTATAGTTCCCATCATATAGAAGGCTGCTTCTGGATAATCATCCATATTACCAGAAATTATTTCTTTAAATCCTCTTATTGTTTCTTTTACAGGAACATATTTACCTGGTCTACCTGTAAATTGTTCTGCTACAAAGAATGGTTGTGATAAGAATTTTTGGATTTTTCTTGCTCTAAATACTACTTGTTTATCTTCTTCAGATAATTCATCCATACCTAATATAGCAATTATATCTTGTAATTCTTTATATCTTTGTAACATTTCTTGAACCTTTCTAGCTGTTTCATAATGTTCTTTACCTACAATACGTGGGTCTAATATTCTTGAAGATGATTCTAACGGATCTACAGCTGGATAAATACCTAATTCTGATATTGATCTTGATAATGCTGTTATAGCGTCTAAGTGTGCGAATGTTGTTGCTGGTGCTGGGTCAGTATAGTCATCAGCTGGTACATATACGGCTTGAATTGATGTGATTGAACCTTTTCTAGTAGATGCAATTCTTTCTTGTAAAGCTCCTACGTCTGTTCCTAATGTTGGTTGATAACCTACGGCAGATGGTATTCTTCCTAATAATGCTGATACTTCTGAACCCGCTTGTATAAAACGGAATATATTATCAACAAAGAATAATACATCTTGGTTTTTAACATCTCTAAAGTATTCTGCCATTGTTAATCCTGTTAATGCTACTCTCATTCTTGCTCCAGGTGGTTCGTTCATTTGTCCAAATACTAAAGCTGTTTTATCTATAACTCCTGATTCTCTCATTTCTTGAATTAAGTCATTACCTTCTCTTGAACGTTCACCAACACCTGTAAATACAGAATATCCACCATGTTGAGTAGCTATACTACTTATTAATTCTTGAATTAATACTGTTTTTCCTACACCTGCTCCACCAAATAGACCTACTTTACCACCTTTTGCATAAGGTGCTAATAAATCTATAACTTTTATACCAGTTTCAAACATTTCTGCAACAGGTTTTTGGTCTACTAAAGATGGGGCTGCTCTATGTATTTCCCACTTTTCTTTAGCTTTAACTGGCTCACCTTCATCTATTGTATCTCCTAATACGTTGAAAACTCTACCTAATACTTCATTTCCAACAGGAGTTTTTATTGAAGTTCCAGTATCTATAGCTTTCATTCCTCTTTTTAAACCTTCTGTAGCTGCCATAGATACACATCTTACAGTGTCTCCACCTAAGTGTTGCATAACTTCAGCTACAATATTTTTATCTCCTACAGGAATGTTTATTGCATTATATAAATTTGGCAAATTATCTTTACTAAATTTTATATCTAATACTGCTCCAATAACTTGAGTTATTTTACCTTCATTCACTATAAAACTATCCTTTCTATAATTTATTTTACACATTTGTTGCGCCACTTATAATTTCTGTAATTTCTTGTGTAATAGCTGCTTGTCTTGCTCTGTTATAATTTAAAGTTAATTTTGATACCATTTTTTCTGCATTTGATGTTGCATTGTCCATAGCATTCATTCTTGAAAAGTTTTCACTTACAAATGCTTCAACCATTCCACCATATATAATACCTTTTACATATTTTCTTGTTAATACATCAAATACTATTTCTGGTGATGGCTCTATTTCTAATTCGCTATAATCCTTTCCTGAACTATTTTCAAAGTCTTTTTTCTCCAAAGGCAACAATTTTATTGAATGTGGTTTAAGATTCATTGCTGATTCCATTTCTGTGTAAATTAATTCCACTTCATCTATCTGTCCTTCTTTAAATAATTTTATTATATTCCTTGAAATTTTACGTGCTACCTTTACATTTACATCATATGCCTCAAATCCTACATTTTCATTTACATTATATCCATTTCTAATTAAGAAATTTTTAATTGTATTACCTATTGGAAAAACTATATCATTTTCTTTATCTACTAGTTTTGTAACAAATTTTATAACATTTATATTATATCCACCTGTTAAGCCACTATCTGATGAAAATACTATGTATGCCTTTTTTCTATTAGGTTTATCTAATCTTTTATTAAAATATTCTATTTTCATATCCGGTACACGTTTTAATATTTCTGTCATAGTTTCTTGGATTTGCTTGAAAAATGGTAATGTTATTTCATGCATTTCACGTGCTTTTTTTAATTTAACAGCAGCAATTAATTTCATTGCTTTTGTTATTTTTTTAGTTTCATTTACTCCTTTAATATGGAGCTTTATCTCACGGGGATTAGCCAATTTAATTCACTCCGTTTCCTATAATTTCAATTAAAGATTAAAAAATGCAAGATAATCTTCAATCGCAGCTTTTAATTTATCAGCCAATTCTGGTTTTAATTCTCTTTTTAATTTTATTTCTTGTAAAATTTCTGGACGTTTATCTTCCATAAATTGGATTAAAGCCTCATTAAATTCTTTTACTTTTTTAGTTTCTATGTTTGCTAAATATCCATTTACTAAAGCGTATAAGATTACTACTTGTTTTTCCATAGATAGGGTGTTATATTGTGGTTGTTTTAAAGTTTCTAATGACCTTTCACCTTGTATTAATTTATCTAATGTTGCTTTATCAAGATCTGAACCGAATTGTGAGAATGCTGCTAATTCTCTATATTGTGCTAAGTCTAGTCTTAATGTTCCTGATAATTTTTTAATAGCTTTAGTTTGAGCTGCACCACCTACACGAGATACAGATAAACCTGCATTTACAGCTGGTCTTTGTCCACCAAAGAATAATTCACTCTCTAAATAAATTTGACCATCTGTTATAGATATAACGTTTGTTGGTATATATGCAGATACGTCTCCTGCCAATGTTTCTATTATTGGTAATGCTGTTATAGAACCGCCACCATGCTCTTTATTTAATTTTGCAGCACGTTCTAATAATCTTGAGTGTAAATAGAATACATCTCCTGGGTACGCTTCACGTCCTGGTGGACGTCTTAATAATAGAGACATTGCTCTATAACTTTGGGCATGTTTAGATAAATCATCGTAAACAATTAATACATCTTTATGTTTTTCATACATAAAATATTCTGCAATAGCACAACCTGCATAAGGTGCTAAATATTGAACTGGAGCCATATCGCTTGCTGTAGATGATACTACTACAGTATAATCTAACGCGCCATTTCTTTTTAATGTTTCTATAGTACCTGCAACAGAAGATGCCTTTTGTCCTATTGCCACATATATACAAATTATATCTTCATTTTTTTGATTAATTATTGTATCTATTGCTATAGCAGTTTTTCCAGTTTGTCTATCACCAATTATTAATTCTCTTTGTCCTCTTCCAATTGGAACCATTGCATCTATTGCTAATATACCTGTTTGTAACGGTGTATTAACAGATTCCCTCATAATAACACCTGGTGCTGGATATTCAACGTCTCTATAGCTTTCTACTCTATATGGTTCTTTACCATCTAATGGTTGACCTAATGGATTTATAACTCTTCCTATTACTTCCTCACTTACACCAATACTTACAGATCTACCCGTTCTTTTAGCTACAGTTCCTTCTTTAATTTGAGTTTCACCACCGAGTAAAACACAACCTACAGATTCTTCTTCTAAGTTTAATGCCATTCCATAAATATCATTTCCAAAATCTATAAGTTCACCTAACATACAATTTTCAAGTCCGTAAATTTTTGCAATTCCGTCACTTGCTTGTATAACATAACCAACTTCATCTACTTTCATTTGGTTGTCATAATCATTAATTTTCTTTTTAATTATGTCACTAATTTCTTCTGGTTTAATTAACACTAATTTCTCCTCCTTTATAGGATATTAAAATATTTGGTCTAATTGTCTCTTAATACTAGCATCATATACTGTATTACCTACAACAACTTTTATGCCACCTAATATTTTCTCATTAATTTCAATACTATATTTTACTGTACTTACTTTATAAATATCTTTGAATTTTTGTATAATTTTATCAATTTGATTATCATCAATTTCACTTGATACTATTATTTTTATAAATAATTCATTTTTTGAATTACGCATCATTTTTTCATATTCTAATAACATTCTTCCTATTAGATTCACTCTTTTTCCTTTAACAAGTAATTTTAAAAAATTTGATAAAAGGTTATTTTCTTTACCTACTATTTCATCTATAACTTCAAATTTCACCCCTTCTTCTATACGAGGATCTTTTAAAATCTTTTTTAAATTACTATTGTCATTAGATATTTTTACAAATTTTTGTAAGTCTTTTTCTATTTGAGTTCTATCAAGAGAATTATTTGTTGAATAATATAATGCTTCAACATAATTATTTACAACATTTGCCATTATACCACCGACTTTCTTTATATTACTTATTTTCTATAAAATTAGAAATAAGTTTTCTGTTAGTTTTATTATCTATATTTTGTTTTAATACTTTTTCTGTTGCTGTTAAAACTAAATCAGACATTTCATCTTTTAATTTTGCAATAACTTGTTGTTTTTCAACTTCTAATTCATTTTTAGTATTTTGTATAATCATATCAGCTTCTTTTTTGGCATTTGCTATAATAGTTTCATATGCTTTATCAGCCATTTTTTTATAATCATCAAGTATTACTTGACCTTCTTGTTTTGCCTCTCTTAATTTTTGGTCATACTCGACTTTCATTTCTTCCACTTTTTGTTTTGCTTCTTCAGCCATTTTTAAAGCATCTTCAATCTTTTTTGTACGATTATCCATATGCTTAGTTATTGGCTTGAACAAAACTTTTTTTAATATCAAATATAGAACAATAATATTTATAAATGTAAATATTACAGTTGCAAAAAACTCTTGATCAAATTCCATTTTTTTACTCCAATCTATATCTTAAATTGTTCTTTTTTTACATTCATTCTAAATAATGTAAAAAAT
>OIYV01001454.1_pt1 | contig 11311 bp, 10 predicted proteins | sample 1588251 | NCBI WGS metagenome assembly OIYV01 (sample SAMN03283282) | human gut metagenome | biome: human-associated habitat; material: feces | host: Homo sapiens | place: Peru | collected 2012
AAGAACCATTAGTATCTTCTGACTACGTTGGTACATCTCAATCATCAACAGTTGATGCTTTATTAACAAGAGTTATGGGTGGCAACCAAGTTAAAATTATTTCTTGGTACGATAATGAAATGGGTTACTCAACTCGTTTAGCTGAAACTACATTAATGGTTGCTGAAAAATTATAATTCTAAATTATAATTAATAAACTTAAACCGGTCGGATTTTGATTTATCAAAATCCGACCGGTTGTTTTATTAGTTTTTTGCTTTTTAACATTTATTAAATTAATGTAAATAATTGTATCAAATGTTAACAAATGTAAAAAAATATGCTATAATTCAATAATAAAAGTCAATTTTTCTACGGAAAATGAGTTTATTATAATGTAAACACTTAGAGGATTGATAAAAAGAGCAATAAAAACGGATATTGATTCTTTAAGCAGGCACAAAAAGTCTAATTTACAGGTTCTGATGACATAGATTATGTAAATTATGACACAAATGGAGAACATTATGGGTTTAGCAGCATCACAAGCAAGATTATTGTTCATCACATCAAGACAAAACGATGTGTCAGCTCAAATGCAACGTATATCAAACCAAAATATGATATTGGCGAGAGATGAAGATGAAGTCTCAACAACATACAATAAGATGTTATCAGCGACAACATTGCAAGCTGCAGATGGTGTAGATATTAGCTATGACTCATTAATGGGTGCAACAGGCGCTGTAAACGGCTTAACTTCAGCAAATGTATTGTTAAACAGTGCAGGCAAAGTAGCTCTAAGCGCAAGTGATATTGCAAAATATGGTTTAGCAGAAACAGGTAATGCAGGTGACATAACATCAAAATATCCTGATGCAAAATCATTTATAAAAGCAGTAACAGGCAGTGACGAAATCGCAGCAGCAGCAGCAGATTCATCTGATAAACCGGCAGCAGCTGGTGCTTCAACAGCATTAAGCGGAAAAATGTCAATTAATGATTTGTTAGGTAAAGTTGCCACCGGAACAGGCGATGTTACTAATGGATTTGTTACTGCTACTTATAGCTGGATTAAAGGTCAATTTGCTGTTGGTGGTGTAACTAGCGGCGAATTTGATGCTTTTGCTAATAACAATTCAGCTATTAATGTATTTAACGAATCATCAAATGGTATTACTGCATACTTTGCATTGTCAGATAGCGTACCTACTTATAATGGTGATTGGAAAAATGGAAGAATTACAGACATTGGTAAAAAGACTGTATCAATTTCTGACTTATACAGTAATGCAGGTAATATGTCCAGCAGTATTATGTTAGGTTCAGCAATGAGAGCTTCTGCTACGGCTTTACCTGACTTGACAGCTATCAAAAGCAACTTAAACAATTTAACAAACACTATTGGTGCTCAATTATTAACAGCTTTATCAGATTTAGGTTTTGATGCAGAAGCTGCAAAAAAAGCAGTAACAACTAGTGTAGGTAAATATAATAAATCATATGCGAACAACATTTACTGGGATGAAGGTAAAGGTGATGGCAAGGTTTATGATAATAGTGCAAAATGGGCAGAAGCTAGAAAGTCTGCATTAGCATATGTTCAAAAACAAGGAGACTACGATTCAGGCTGGAATGACGTTTTTGATGATGCAAACCAAAAATATAATGAAAACGCAGTTGCAATTGGTGCAATGGCTGCTACAGGTTTACACGGTATCGTTGCAACAAGATGTTCAGAGCAAGGTGACAACTCTTGGCAGTTCACATTAAACTTAGGTAACTTGGTTCAAGATATTGTTAATGACTTAATGAACACTATGTCTGGTGGTGCAATTTACGATGAAGACACGTCACAGAATAAAGTCATAAACCAAGAAAAAACAGTTGATGTAAAATTGACAGCTGTTAAATCATCAGGTGGTTCAAGTGCACCAGCAAAAACAGATGCAACAAATGAATCTATAGCTTCATACTATACTTCAATCTACAATGCATTAAAAAATAAAGGTTGGGCTACAGATACTCTTGTTACAGATAAAACTAAATTAACTGAAGCATTAAAAAATGGTAGTTATACAATTTATGCTAACGGAACTACAAGCAATGCTAAAAACTCAGGTTTATTTACCGAAGTATCTGACTCTGATGCAAAATCAAAAGCTGAACACTATTACGAAGATGAAATGAGAAAAATCAACCGTAAAGAAAAACAACTTGATACTGAATTGACAAAACTACAAACTGAGTATTCAGGGTTAACAAACGATTACGAATCTGTTAAGTCAATTATCACTGCAAATGTTCAAAAGAGCTTTACTTACTGTCAAAACGGCTAGTAAATAACAACTTTAAAGGCGCCTCGGGTATTACCCGAGGCGCCTTTTTTACTAATTAATTGAAAAATCCTATTTTACGTTGTAAAATAGTCATATGGAATGTGTTAAAAATATCGCTGTAGTATTTAACAAGGGGGTAAAGAACCCTTATCCGGTGTTGCAAAAATTAGAGCAAAGTTTAATCGAAAAGGGTGCAAAGCCTGAGATTTTAGAGATAAATGAAATGAGATACGGCTTTGACTTTGTTTTTGCGGTTGGCGGTGATGGCACGATTCTTCATGTTTCAAAGTTTTATGCAATGTCAAAAACCCCTGTTTTGGGTGTTAATTTAGGGCGTTTAGGGTATTTGTCACAAGTTAGTGTTGATAATATACAGATTGCTGTTGATAGAGTTTTAGAAAACGATTTTAATGTTGAAAAGCGTTTGATGATTAAATCAGGTAGTCAATATGCTTTAAATGATTTTGTTGTAAAAGGCACTTGCGCAACTCGCTCATCACGTTTTGTTCTAAGCATTAATAACAAATTTGTATGCGATTATATAGCTGATGGATTGATAGTATCAACTCCGACAGGTTCTACAGCTTACGGACTTTCTGCAGGCGGACCTGTAATTTATCCAATGTTAGATGCGTTAGTAATAGTTCCTATCTGTCCTCACACTTTGACTGCAAGACCTTTGGTTGTACCATCAAACGAGGTTATAAAAATTACAACTGCAGAAGGCGAAAGTAACGAGTTTAACTTAATTGCAGATGGTGCTGATTCAATTGACGTTTCAAACGAAGTTTTAATTGAAAAAGCGGAACAAAAAGCATATTTGGCATTATTGCAAGATGAAGAATTTTATTCTGTTTTACGTGACAAATTACATTGGGGGGTATCTCCAAGAAGCTTATGATTAAATCAATACACGTAAAAAATTATATTTTGATTGAAGATTTGACCGTAGATTTTGACAATGGTTTAAACGTTATAACCGGTGAAACAGGTGCAGGTAAAAGTATTTTAATTAATGCTATTGATATAGCTTTTGGTGCTAAACCTGCGAAGGATGTTATTAAGAAAGGTGCAGAAAAAGCTTTAATCGAGTTATTTATAGAGTCTGAAAATCCTAATTTAAAAGAGCTTTTTGACGAAAATGGCATTGATTACTTAGATGAAATAATTCTTTCAAGAGAAATAACTTCCACTTCTTCAAGGACTCGTGTAAACGGTACTTTAGTAAATCAAGAGTTTGTAAAATCCTTAAAAGAAATGTTATTGGATATTCATTCGCAACATCAAACTTACGCATTTTTGCAACCAAAATCTCACATTGTTCTTTTAGACAACTATGCTCGTGATTTATACGGTGAAGAGTTAAAAGAGTATAAACACCTTTACAAGGAGTATCAAGGGCTATTAAAAGATCTTGAAGTGGCTCAAAATTCAGCAAATGCAACAGAATCTCAATTGGATTTCTTAAAGTTTCAAATTAATGAAATTGAGCAAGCAAATATCGAAGATGTGAATGAGGAAGAAACTCTTCAAAACGAGTTGAGTGTGCTTGAAAATGCCGAAAAGTTACAAGAACTAACACAAGGCTCTTACTGGTCATTAAACGGTGATGAAGGCTCGTTGATTGATGCGCTGTTACAAATTAAAGCGAACATTTCAAAAGCGGTTGATATGGATAGATCATTAGAACCGGCAGAACAATCAATTATTGAAATTGCTGAACTTACAAGAGATTTGTCTGCAACATTACGTGATTATTATCAATCAATTAACAGTGATACAGCACGTTTGAATGAGGTGCAAGAACGTTTATATTTGTTTGACAAGTTAAAACGTAAATACGGGGCAACTTTAGAGGAAGTGCTTCAAACCTATGACAAGCTTTCTGATGAATTGAATACAATTGAATTTTCATCAAAAAATGTTGACGAGTTGCAAGAAAAAATTGATAAAATACTAATTAATTTGAACAAATTAGCCAATGACATTTCGACAAAGCGTAAGGATTACGCTCAAGTTCTATCATCGCTAATTGTAGACGAGTTAGAAAAATTAGAACTGGCAAAATCAAGGTTTGAAATCAGAATAACACCGAAAGAACTTTCTTCTGACGGCATTGACGAGGTTGAATTCTACATCTCAACAAACGTATCTCAAGATCTTTCTCCACTTGCAAAAACCGCATCTGGTGGTGAAATTTCAAGAGTTATGCTTGCAATAAAAACAATTTTTGCAAAATCTGATGAGATTGACACTGTTATTTTTGATGAAATTGATACAGGTATCTCAGGCAAAGCCGCTCAAAGTGTTGCCGATGAAATTTCTGAACTTGCAAAATTCAGACAAATTATTGTAATTACCCATCAGGCTATAATTGCTGCAAAAGCTGAGAAACATTTCTTAGTTTCTAAAGAACAAGGTGAAGAAACAGAGGTTACAATAAAAGCACTTAATGATGATGAAAAAGTTTTAGCAATTGCAAGTTTGGCATCAGGTGATAACTCAGACTCTTCAATTGATTTTGCGAAATCACTACTTTCTGCTAAGTAAATCTTAGACTTTATAGGGATGTTTTACGACTCAGAAACGGCTATTCTATAATTATAGTCTAGTATTGGTGTCTATGAAATATATATTTATAATCGCAACTGTTTGTTTAATGTTTTTCTTCATCTCTTGGTTATTCCCTCCGAAGCCACTGTGTAACGGTAGCGGAGTCGTAACCGGTGGAGCATGTTCTCTCGAAGATTTAGGTTACATAAAACCTAAAAGGCTAAATGATACAGAATTTAATCAAGAAAAAATGTACTACAAAAATTTTCTTCCACTCTCAAAAAATTCCTCAACTCTTAAATTCTCACTCTGTGAAATTGGTAATTGTCAGTAAAATTATGCGTAAAAAGGGGCGGTTATGCTTTGCATAACCGCCCTGTTAAAATCTATTAATTACGCCATTGCGTTTAGCTGTTTTGTTGCTTGAGCCTTAACCTTTGCATCTTGGTCATTTGCTGCTTCTTTTAACAATGGAGCTAAGTCCTTTTTGTATTCAGGTCTTGTCATATAACCGATTGAAGCAACAGCAGCTTCTCTAACGCTTGCGTTTTTGTTTGTTTTTAATTCGTTTACAATTCCGGCCATACCGATTAAGTCATCAGCAGGAACTGTTGTTTTAGCTAAATCCTTTACACCATCAGCATAAAGTTTTTGTAATGTAGCTGTTGTGAACATTGCATATTCCTTGTTTCTTTCTGCAAGTTCTTTATCTTTACCTTCTAATTTAGAAGTGTCTTTACCCATAATATCAAGTAAGTTATCAACAACCTTGTTATCTAAAAGTTCTTCTGCTTTATCCGGAGCATACATTGCAACTTCTGAGATTGCTTCCATTGCATCAGCTTGTTCTTCATAATCAGGGCTTGTTAATATGCTTACTAAACCATTCAAATCAATACCAGGTTTCATTGTTTCAGGTTTTACAATTTCCGGACGTTTGGGAGTTGCTTTTGTTTCTTTTGTATCTTCCGCTTTTGCTACTTCTACCGCTTTTGTTTGAACGACGGGAGCAGGTTGAACTGCAGCTTGTGCAGCTAAGGCTTGAGCCATAGTTGTTTCTTGTTTTTTATCTTCAACTTCTTTTTCTGCAACCTTTTCTTCTGCTTTTTTAGGTTCATAAACAGAAGCTTTTGGCATATCATAAACTGAAGTTTTTGCTTCTTCTTTAGGTGCTTGTTTCTTTGCTTCTTCTTGCTCTACTTTAACTTGAGGTTGAAAACCATTTGGGGTTATTTCAATCTTAATAGTTGTTGGTTGCATTGGCATCATTGGAACCATTGTATATGGTTGAATCATCGGATTCATCATATTAGGATACATGAATTTCCTTTCTAAACACACTACCTTGTAACTATATAAAGTCTACAAATTATAAAAATTGCTAGTATTTCTGGAACTCATGAGTTTTTTGTAACATTATTTTACAATTAATTATTCATCTTCATTATGCGTATTGATTGCTTTTGCAATATTAATAACTTCTAGTCCTCCAAAGTCAAATAGTTTCTTTATATTTGTCGGATTATTTGCTCTTTCACGCATAATTAATGCGCCTACGATAGCCTCTAATTGGCTCATTGGCATCATATTTGGCGGAATATCTTCCAATTGGTATTCAATCTTTAATGCGTTTTGCAAAAATTTGCAATCTGCAGGTGTTCTTTCTTTAAAATAAGAACTTAAATTCATGTCCTGACGTGTAATATATAGCTCAAATCTGCTAATATCAATACCTTGCTCATTTTTTAGGGTTCTATAATATTCACAACCTCTGTTTGAATATCTTTGTGTCCAGTTTTCTCTATTTAAAAAGTGTTCGTTACTTTGAACCATTTGATAAGGTTTAGATAGGATTCTCCATTTGCCTTCCAGCATTGAGTTGTCCCAAGGTAGAGAAATGCAAATGTGCGATTGTTTTAATGAAGAATAATTATCTAAAAAGAATTGAATATCTTTCATTGAATACAATTTATCAACAAGAATTATCTTGCCGAAAGAGTCCATTACCGCAACTCCCGTATCAATTGTTGAGGCTGGCGCCATTGATATTCCTACGTAATATTCCATAATTATTGTCCAACTACATCAAATTGTTTGTTGATGTCTTTTTGTAAAATCTTATCGTGTTTTGCATCTTTAATCCAAGCTTCATCATCGTTTTTAGACGATTTTGTTATGTTTGAAGTTTGTTCATATAAAGATCTATTTTTTATTGATAAAGATTTTTTTGTAGTATCTTCTTCTGCTTGTTTAGGTTGGGTTAATGTTGTTGCGCTTGATTCAATTTGTGTAACTTCATCTTCTACACTTGTTGTTTGCAAGTTTTCAAATGCCTTTGAACCATTCTTAACTCTTTGAATTGTTGCCATACGTTCAGCTTGGAACGCTTCTTGTTCTTTCTTAGGTTGCTTCATTACTGAGTTTGAAGCATGTTCAAATGTTTTGAATTTGTTTTTTAACACCAAAATCTCAACACGTCTGTTTTTAGCTCTGTTTTCAGATGTTTTGTTGTCTACTACAGGGCGTGTATCGCCATAACCAACTGCAGTAAATACGTTTGGCATAAATTTAAAACGTGTAATTAAATAACGAATGATACTGCTTGAACGTGCAGCTGATAATTCCCAGTTTGAAGGGAACATAAAAGTGTTGATTGGTTGACTATCTGTGTGACCTTCAACTCTTACATAGTGTAAAGCGAATTTTTCACCAATTAACACGCCAACATTATCAAGTGTTTTTAAGGCTTTATCGTTCAATGTTGCAGAACCTGAGTAGAATAATAGGTCGTTTTTCATTGTGATTAAAAGACCTTTCTCTGTAATTTGAGCATCTACGCCTTCTAAATCACCATTTTTAGACATTTGTTCAATAGATTCTTTAATATCTTCAAATGATTGTTCTTCGTATTTTTGACTTATGTATTCTAACATTAATGGCGCAATCGTGCTATCTGCAGCGCTTGCCTCTAATATTGAAGCTCCTTTTGAATCTAAAATAGAATCAGAACCCTCTAAGACACTCGGAGCATTAAATGCTTTTCTTATACTGTCTTCTAATGATGCAAATTCTGTTAAATCAATTTGAGAAAGAGCATATAGCACAACAAAGGTTGCGAATAACAGCGTAATGAAGTCCCCGTAAGAAACGAGCCATCTCTCTAGATTTTCATGATCTTCTGCTTTTTTCTTCTTTGCCATTATTATTCTTCATCTTCCTCAATGCTAGTTCTATCAATGATATAAGCTTGCAATTTTCTTTCGATTAATGCAGGAGATTCACCTGCTTGAATAGCTAAAACACCTTCAACCATAATTTCTTTGCCTAAGAAAACTTTTGCATAGTTTAACTTAATACGTGTGCCTAAAGGTATTAGTAATAAGTTTGCCGCAAACAAACCGTAAATTGTAGCAACAAACGCTACGGCAATACCGGCACCTAAAGCTGATGGATCAGAAAGGTTTTGCATTACTTGGATTAAACCCATAACGGCACCAATGATACCTAATGTTGGAGAGTAGCCACCAGCAGATTCAAAAACTTTTGCACCGGTGTGAACTTCTTCTTCTTGTTGAGCAATTTGGTTTTCCATCATTGCTTGAACCAAAGTTGGATCAGCACCATCGGCAACAGCTTCCAAGCCCATTGTTAAAACGACATCAGATGCATCTTTTGCTTCTCTTTCTAAGCAAATAACGCCTTCTTTTCTAGCTTTTTGAGCAAATTTAACGATTTCTGCAATCAAAACATTCAAATCTACATTTGGAGGTACAAAAGCATCTTTAATAAGAGATATAGCTTTTTTCAAAACTCTTGGCGGAAAACTTAGTACAACGGCACCGGCAGTACCACCGAATACGATGAATGCGGCTGTCAATTGTAATAACTGTCCTAAATTACCACCTTCAAGTGCTTGACCTGTAAGGATGAATGTTATACCTAGAAATAATCCTACTACTGCAAAAATATCCATGTTTCACTCCATATTGTTCTTTTTACTTATTAAACTATATTTTCACATGTTACAAATCATGCAAATAGTTTATTTTCGTAAGATTAAAGGAACTCTTCACGAATAATTGTCATTAATTCAGGTTCACCGTCAGTTGCAAGAACAGTGTGTTCAAAGTGCGCAGACGGTTTTTTATCTGCAGTTTGAACTGTCCATTCATCAGGAAGTTGAATAACTTCATCACAACCAAGATTAAGCATTGGTTCAATTGCAATAACCATGCCGGATTTAATTAAAGTTTTATCGCCAACACTGTAATTATATAGGAATGGATCTTCGTGCATAACGTGTCCTACTCCGTGACCGCCGTATTGGCGAACGATACCTAATTTTTCTCTATTTGCAACAGCTTCAACTGCTGATGAAATATCATCAAGAACATTTCCTGCTCTCATTTGAGCAATACCTGCAAATAGTGATTCTTCAGTGAATTTTAACAAATTTTCGATTTCAGGTGCAATTTCACCTACAGGGTAAGTCCAAGCACTATCGCCAACCATACCACCGTAAGTTGCGCCGACATCAACACTGATAATGTCGCCTTCTTTTAGAATGACATCTTTTGACGGAATTCCATGAACGACATTTTCGTTAATTGATGTACAAATACTTGCCGGAAAACCGTTGTAGCCAAGAAATGTAGGAATAGCCTTGTTTGCATGAATAACTTCCATGGCGATATCATCAAGGTCTTTAGTAGACATTCCGGCCTTAATATTTTCCTTCATAGCTTTATGCACGAGGGCAACAATATGCCCTGCGTGCTTCATTCTTTTTATTTCATCTCTTGATTTTCTATTAATCATTTACAGCCTTCAAAAGTCTTTCCCAGACTTGTTCAATACTACCGTTAGCATCAATTTTTCTTAAAACACCTTTGTTTTCGTAGTATTCAGTTAAAGGTGCTGTTTCTTTGTAATAAGTTTCAAATCTTGCTCTTGCGATTTCTTCCGTATCGTCTTTTCTTTGAGTCAATTCTGAATTACATTTATCACAGTGAACACCGTCTTTAGGTGCTTTAAATTTCATGTTGTAAATTTCACCGCATTTTGGACAAGATTTTCTGTTAACAATTCTTTCGATTAACAATTCTGTATCAATATCAAAGTAAACAGCTCTAAATTCAGCATCTTCTTTGTCTACTTCTTTGTTAATTTCTTCTAACATGCCTGCTTGTTCAACGCTTCTTGGAAACCCGTCTAAAACGTATCCGTTAGCGCAATCAGGTTCAGCAAGTCTTCTTTTGATGATAGCTGCAACAACTTCAACAGGAACCAATTGACCTTTTGACATGTAGCCTTCAGCTGTAACACCTTCCGGAGTTTGATTTTTAACAGCAGCTCTTAATAAAGAACCTGTATCAACGTGCGGAAAGTTCAAGTGTTCAGCAAGTTTACTTGTTTGAGTACCTTTACCGCAAGCCGGAGGTCCTAAAAATATCAATTCTTTTTTCATAATTTTTTCCTTTTTGTTTTATAAAATGTAACCTATGCGTCAATGTTAGTTGCGTATACAGCGTGTTGTTGAATGAAATCACGTCTAGGTTCAACTTTGTCACCCATAAGGATGTCGAATAATTGGTCACAAAGCATTGCATCTTCCAAGTTTACTTTTAATAAAGTTCTGGTAGAAGGATCCATTGTTGTTTCCCAAAGTTGTTGAGGCATCATTTCACCCAAACCTTTGAATCGTTGAATTTGTAACCCTTTAGAACCTCTGTCGTCTAAAATTTTGTGTAATTCAGCGAAGGTTGAAACTTCGTGTGTTTCGGTGTCTGTTTCTAAAATTAATGTACCTTCTTCTTCAATCAAGTATTCACGAATTAGAGGGTATGCGGCTTTTAGACGTTTGTATTCGTTACTCTTAACGATACTTTGAGTAATTAATACAAAATCATCGTCTGCCAATGTTAATTTTAAGTTATATTTTGCGTTTTCGGCGCTGTATTTTAATTCTAACTTGTAATCTTTAGCTTCTGAAATATTGTAGTTTTCAGCGTGGTCTACAAGGTAGTGTGATAAGTAATCAAGATGTTTTTGCATTTTTGCTTGATCGTCAAAATCAGCTTCTTGAATGTCTGAACGAACCATACCTCTAAGCATTACAGCAGGAATTCGTCCTAAGATAGGGTTATTATAAGAATTGTAGTAAGCTGACATGTTTGAGATTAATTTCAATAATTCTTCGCCTTGAACTGATTTAGAGCGAGTTTTGTCTGATAAGCAAACAGATTTGATACCACGTTCTTTTAACATTTTGTCTAATGCTTTTTCATCGAATAAGTATTCGCTTTGTTTACCTTGTGTAATTTTGTATAGAGGTGGTTGAGCAATATAAACATAACCTTGTTCGATTAGAGGCTTACAATATCTAAAGAAGAATGTAAGCATTAATGTTCTGATGTGAGCACCGTCAACATCGGCATCGG
>OIYV01001455.1_pt1 | contig 11305 bp, 14 predicted proteins | sample 1588251 | NCBI WGS metagenome assembly OIYV01 (sample SAMN03283282) | human gut metagenome | biome: human-associated habitat; material: feces | host: Homo sapiens | place: Peru | collected 2012
ATAAATTTGTTAATATAAATTTATTTTTCTAAATACATCTTAATCTAAGCATGAAATAATTGCAAGCATATTTTTTAAAAATTTTTGAAAACTTTTGTAAATTCTACTTATTGCTGATTATTTCCTTAAATTTTTCATAGTCTTCAATCGTGTCAATACCTACTGGTTTTTCTTTTACAATTGAGGTTTTTATCCTCATTCCCATTTGTAATGCGCGTAACTGTTCAAGGCTTTCTGAAATTTCTAAACTTGTTTGGGCGCTCGTAGTCATTGAGGTTAAGGCCTTTCTTGTGTAGCCGTAAATCCCTATATGTCCATAAAATGGTGATGGATTTTCTTTTCTTTCAAATGGAATTTTTGAACGAGAAAAATAAAGAGCAAAATTATTGTTATCAATAACGCATTTTACTAAATTTGGGTTATCAACTTCGTTTTTGTCTTCAATTGGGCGAATTAGTGTCGAAATATCTGCGTTATGGTTTTTTACCCCGTCAATAACCGCTTCTATATGTTCTTTTTTAATCATTGGTTCATCGCCTTGAAGATTTATTATGTATTCAAATTCAGGGTGTCTATCGGTAACTTCTTTTATTCTGTCGCTTCCGCATTTATGCTCTGATGAAGTCATTTCAACTTCTCCGCCAAATTCTTTTACTGCATTGTAAATTCTTTCGTCATCTGTTGCAACGATTACTTTATCTGCACTTTTAACTGATTTTGCAGTTTCATAAACCCATTGAATAATAGGTTTTTCGTTAACTTTTAATAAAGGTTTCCCTTCTAATCTGCTAGAGCCGTATCTTGCAGGAATAATAATTGCAGTTTTCTTTTTGCCAAACATGTTGAACCTCTTTTCTAATAACAAAAGTTTAGCACAAACACGTTTATTTATTATCAAGCCATTCTTGGATTAGTTTGTTATTAAATCCTATATCTATTGTGTAATTTTTATCGTCTTTAATAATTGTAAAGTATGAGAACAACCCTTTTTTAGAGAATTGGCAATCTTTACGATTGAATACTGTTGCATATTTGTTAAACGCAGTTAATACAATACAATCTGGTAGTAAATATAGTTTAAAAGCAAATGGTATATTTGCATTAAAGGTTTTGAAAGCATTAAATGTTTTATTAAATTGATTATCATTATTATTACAAACAGCAACTCTATTTACAAAGAAGGATTTTTGAGCCGAGTTTATTAAGTGTTTAACTCCTTCTATGGGAGTGTTAAAATAGTTATTAGCTTGATTTACAAAAATTTTGTATAATGCAAAAATTATAAAGAAAGCTGCAATAAACCATGCAATTATAAAGAGAGTTTCAATCATCTAATTCCTTTCGGTTTTTATTCTATAAAGTTTATGTATTTGTTTTTCAGAAAAATTATTTGCGATAAAGTAAAAATTTGAGCCTTTAAACGCGACTATTTGTTTGTTCTTAAATATTTTAGAAATTTTTTTGAGTTCTATTGCTCTTTTTGTAATAAATAATCCATTCAAACTTGAAAGAAGGATTTTATCAGGATAAACATCAAGTTTAAGTGCAATTCCCCAGTTAGAAAAATCGAATTTTTCTTTACTTCCGTTTAGCGAAATTCTGGTTTTGTCAATATAGTCTTTGTAGAAACTGTTTGAAATCCAATATTTTGTAAAAACAGGTTTTTGGGTTTCAAAATCAGTAATATCTTTTTCTGTTAGAGGTAAATATTTTTTGAATTCATTACTCGCCTTAATTCTCCACATAAGAAAAGGTACAAGTAGAATTGCAAGTAATCCGATTGAAAAAAATATTAGGTGTTGCATAAGATTTCTCCTATTTTGTTACTACAAAAGAGGTCCATTGGTCTTGGGTAATTTCATCAATAATTTTTAAATTTTCGCGCTTAATTGCGTCCAAAACAATAGGAGCTTTCTCTATTAAAATTCCACTTAATGACATTTTTGAACCGTCGTGCATTATTTTTTTTAAATCACCCATTATATCAAAAAGTACGTTATGTAAGATGTTTGCGCAAATAAAATCGTATTTTTGATTAATTTTGTCGGCAGTTCCAAGTTCAAATTCGCAATCAACGTTATTTAATTTTGCGTTATCTTTTGCAACTTCAATAACTGTATCGTCGTTATCACAGCCGTAAACTTTATTTGCCCCCATTTTTTTAGCTAAAATTGCCAATATTCCAGAGCCCATGCCAATATCTGCCATAGTTTGACCAGATGTAAAATATTTTTCTAATGCTTTCATGCAAAGTTGTGTTGTTTGATGCGTTCCTGTACCAAAAGCGCACCCTGGGTCTAGGTTTATAATAATTTCATCAACTTTTTTCGGGGAATAATCTATCCATGTTGGTACTATGGTTATCTTGTCTGTAACGTGTGTTACGTCCCATTTTTCTTTCCATTTTTTTGACCAATCTTGATTTTCTTTTTCTTCAAAATTGAAATCCCAAGAACCAAGTTCATCATCAGTAAGTCCACGAGATTTCAAGATATTTTTTTGTTCTTTTAAAATCTTTTCAACGTCAGGTTTTTCACCTCTGATAAAGGCTTTTAATGTACCTTCTGTTGTTGCAATCATTTCAAGATCTTTGTAAGTTTCTTCAACTAACACGACGCCTTCACAATCGAAAACTTCAAATAAAATGTCAGAAATAATTTCTGACATTTCAGGATTGATTTTTATTTGTAATTCAAAATAATTATTCATGTAGGAAGCACCCCATTTTACGGTATTTCGCATATCTTTGTTTGCGTAATTTTTCAGGGCTCAATTTTGTAAGTTTTCTTAAAGTAGAAATTAATTCTTTTTTCAAGGTTTTAGCCATTTCTTCTTTATCGTTGTGAGCGCCACCCATTGGTTCTTTGACGCTACTATCAATAATGCCAAGTTCAAGTAAATCACTTGCGGTAATTTTTAAAGCATCGGCAGCTGCAGCAGCTTGAGTTGCGTCGCGGAAAAGAATTGATGCGCAACCTTCAGGTGAAATTACTGTATAATATGCGTATTCAAGCATTTTAACGTCATTTGCGACTGCTAAACCTAAAGCGCCACCTGAGCAACCTTCACCGGTAATAACTGCGATTACTGGTACATCAAGTTTCGCCATATCACGTAAATTTTGAGCAATTGCGATACCTTGACCAGTTTGTTCTGCGGTAATTCCAGGATATGCCCCAGGGGTATCAATTAAAGTAATAATTGGTAAATTAAATTTGTTCGCGTGGTTGAATAATCTCATGGCTTTTCTGTAACCTTGAGGTTGAGGCATGCCAAAATTATATTCAAGATTTTCTTTTGTGGTTGAACCTTTTTGAGTGCCAACAAAAACGGCATTGAAAGTTCCGATTTTACCTATACCACCGATAATCGCTCTATCATCAGCACCTTCTCTATCTCCATGAAGTTCAATAAAGTCTGTGCACATTAAATTCATATAATCCAAGAAATTAGGTCTATTTGCGTGTCTTGCGATTTGTAACTTTTCAGAAGGCTTTAGATTTTCATAAATTTCTTTTTGATAATCCTTAGCTTGTTGTTCAAAATTTTCAATTTCTTGCTGTAAATCCATTCCTGACTCCGCGCTTATTTTTTTTAGTTCTTCAATTTTTAACCTTATTTCCATAATTGGTTTTTCAAAATCAAACATTTTTACCTCGGCTATTCTTCTTCTACTGGAATTGTGTATCCATGTATATCGAATATTTTTGATAAATTATCTCTTAAATCTTTTCGTTTAGAAATAATGTCAATTTGACCGTATTTTAGTAAATATTCGGCAGTTTGGAAACCTGACGGTAATTTTTGATGAATTGTTTGTTCAATAACTCTGCGTCCTGCAAAGCCTATTCTTGCACCTTGTTCTGCAATAATGATATCGCCTAAAGTACCGAAACTTGCTGTAACTCCACCAAAAGTTGGTTCGGTTAACAAACAAATATATAATACTTTTTCTTCGTCCATTCTTGCGCAAGCACAAGAAGTTTTGGCCATTTGCATTAAACTCAAAGCGCTTTCCTGCATTCTTGCACCGCCAGAAGAAGTTATTGCAAGCATAGGAATTTTCTTTTCCGCAGCTTCTTCCATTATTCTTGTAACTTTTTCACCAACAACGCTACCCATTGAACCGCCCATGAATTCAAAATCCATAACCGCAGTAGCAACTTCATGACCTTCAATTTTTCCAATACCAGTTATAACAGCCTCATCAAGATTTGTTTTTTCTTTTGCTGATTTTAATCTGTCCTTGTAAGGTTCAGTATCTGTAAAATTCAAAGGGTCTGTTGGTTGAATTTTTTTAAACATTTCAACGAAACTATCTTCATCAAATAGTTGTTTAATTCTTTCTCTTGCGCCAATTCTGAAGTGGTAGTCGCATTGAGGACATACCATCATATTTTCTTCTAAATCTTTATTTGTAATTTGTGCCCCACAGTGAACGCATTTTGTCCACAACCCTGGGAAGGTTATATTCTCAACTTTTGCTTCAGATGTACGACGTTCAATTTGCGCTTCTTTTCGCTTGTCAAACCATTCCTGAATACTCATTTAATTGTCCTTTTTGTATGCATTTTGTTCTGCAAATTATGTACCAATAAATAACATTATACTACAAATTGAAATTAGTCAAATTCTTAATCTTTTTTTGTTTGTTTTTTGCCTAAATAGCGCATTACGTCGTCTGAAAGCTGAATATTTTGTAAAGCTAAATTGTATTTTTTTAAATCTGCAATATTTGTTTGTTCTGTTAATAAATCTTTTTTAGGCTCTGAAATAAGCGAATTTTTAACTTGTTCAAATTCACTAGGATTATTTTGCATAATCACCTTTGTAATGATTTCATCAGGGTTTTGCGAACCTATATTAAATTTTGTAACCATATCATTTACAGTTGTTCCCTGATTTAATTTGTACAACCATTGAATAGAGCGTTTATCTCTTGGGGATAAATTAACAACTCCATATTTATGCGGAGTGTACATAATATCTGTATCATAAGGACTATGACCTAAACCTAGAGCATGCCCAATTTCGTGCAAAATTGTATGATAAACTTCGTCTTCTGCCATATATTGCTGACAGATTACACCATCGGAAAGTCCGATAGAAACTTCTGCTCCATATAATCTATTTGTATTGTCATAGTTAAATTGACAATGCCCAAGAGCTTTACGGTCAATTCTTCGCCATTCAACATTTATGTTTGAACTCAAAATATTATCGACAAGTTTAAATTGAACCTTGCCCATGCTTGCTTTTTCCCATTCTTCGCAAGCCTTAATAACCATTCCCTGATAAATGTGTGATTGACCTTGTTTTGTATAAAATTTCATAGGTGAAATAAAAACCCCTAAAGGCATAAAAGTCCAGCGCATTAGGCGTCCATTTTTAAAACTTTCATTTAAGTAGGTTTTCATTTCCATATTTTTATTGTATAATATTTTTCGCATGATGACAATACAGGGATATTGTTTTAATAAGGAGATTTGAATATGAACATGATGCAAATGATGCAAAAAGCACAAAGCATTCAAAAAAAATTACAAGAAACACAAGCACAATTAGCAGAAACTGAATTTAGTGGTGAAGCTGGCGGTGTTGTGGCAACTTGTGATGGACAAGGTAAATTTAAAGGAATTAAAATTTCAAAAGAAGCAATAAACCCTGAAAATCCTGAAAGCGTTGATGATGATACAATCGAAATGTTAGAAGATGTTATTACAACAGCTATTAAACAAGCGACAGAAACAGCTTCTAAAGAAATGGAATCTAAAATGAAGGCTATCACAGGCGGAATTAATATTCCAGGATTGTTTTAATGATTTATCCTAAGTCTATTGCAACATTAATTGAGCAATTTCAGAAATTCCCTTCAGTTGGTCCGAAATCTGCTCAAAGAATGGCATTTCACTTGCTTAAAATGCCAGTTACAGAGGTTGAAAAATTTGCACGCGCAGTTCTTGAGGCGAAACAAAGCACTGTTGCGTGCGAAATTTGTTATAATTTGTCAACAACTAGCCCTTGTGAAATTTGTTCTTCATCTTCTCGTGATAGAAGCACAATTTGCGTAGTTGCGGAAACAAAGGATTTGATTGCAATAGAAAAAACTAATGAATACAAAGGTTTGTATCACGTTTTGCAAGGCTTAATCTCGCCAATTGACGGTATTGGTGCGGAAGATATTAGAATAAAAGAACTTTTAAACAGATTGACAGATGAAAATGTTAAGGAATTAATTTTAGCTCTAAGTCCGTCAGTTGAGGGTGAGGCGACGAGTTTATATCTTACGAAACTTGTAAAACCTTTTGGTATCAAGATTTCAAGAATTGCTTTTGGTTTGCCAGTTGGTACAGACCTTGAATTTGCTGATGAAATTACTTTGGCAAAGGCTCTTGAAGGTCGCAGAGAAGTTTAATTAGGTAAACTGTGTTTTGTGGTCTGTGAACTGTAATTACTGAATTGTAGTAATTGAATAGTTGACGAATATATCATAAAAAACTTGTTTCCGTACAAACCAACATCTTCTCAAGATTTACCCTAAATGTCTTATTGTTTAAAAATAAACTTTAACTTATAATACGGTTATGTCAAAACCTGTTTTAGAAATTAAGAATTTGAATGTTGAATACAAATCAAAAGCCACTGTTTTTAATAAAGAAAAAATTGTTAAAGCAGTTAATAATTTGTCTTTAGAGATTAATCAAGGCGAAATTATTGCTATTGCTGGCGAATCAGGTTGTGGAAAATCAACTTTAGGAAACGCTATTTCAAGATTAGTTCCAATAAAATCTGGTGAAATTTTATTTCACGGAGTTGATATTTTAAAGCTAAAAGGTAGAAAACTAAAGGTTTATCGTCAAGCGTTACAAATGGTTTTTCAAAATCCTTATTCAAGTTTAAATCCTAAAATGAAAATAGGCGACATTTTAAAAGAACCGTTGAGGGTTAATAGCGAACTTTGTATATATTCAGAAGATTATAGACCCTTACACGAATTATCAAATGGCGAAATTGATGAAATTATTACACAAGTTTTAGAAACCGTAGGTTTAGATAAACGCGCGAAAGATTTGTATCCACACGAGTTTTCAGGTGGACAAAGACAAAGAATTGCGATTGCAAGAGCTTTAATTTTAAAACCCGAATTTATTATTGCTGATGAGCCTGTAAGTGCTTTAGATGTTAGTATTCAGGCGCAAATAATTAATTTATTAATACAATTAAAAAAAGAATTTAATTTAACAGTTATGTTTATATCTCACGATATGAACGTTATACGCCACATTGCAGATAGAGTTGCGATAATGTATTTAGGGCAAATAGTTGAAATTGGTTCAACAGAACAAGTTTTTAAATTTCCACAACACCCATATACAAGAGCCTTGTTAAATGCTGTTCCTAGCTTTGATAAAAAAGAAAAAATATTGTTGAAAGGTGATATTCCCTCCCCTACTGACTTGCCAAAAGGTTGCAAGTTCCATACAAGATGTATTTATTGCCTTGACAAATGCAAAGAAGAAGAACCTCAACTAAAACAACACTTTGAAAATCACTGCGTAGCCTGTTTTTTAAATGACGACAACAATGACCTATAGCTCGTGAGTAGTGAATTGTGAGTAGTGAGTTGTGAATTGACACGTCATTGCGAAGAGCAACTCGACGAAGCAATCCAAGCTTGTAAGCCGTAAATCAGTTTATTTTAGAGCCTTTCACCCTTTCAGCCATTAAACCTCTTAAACCTTTTCTGGCATAAGAACTGAAATAACTGCGTTATTGATATTCAAATAGCGTTTTGCGGCATCTTGAACATCTGCAACAGTCAAGCTGTTTAGAATTTCCAAATAGTCTTCAACCAATTTCAAATCGTTGCAAACTGTCATATAACTGCCAATTGTATCGCCAATTTCTGATACAGTTTCAGCGTTATTTGCAAAAGTCGATTTAGTCTTTTTAATTGCTTTATGAAATTCTTTTTCTGTAATTGTAGATTTCAGGTTTTCAATTTCAGCTTTAATTAATTCAACTGCGTCATCTTTCTTTTCAGGGCGGAAATTAGCTTCTACAAAGAAATTATTACCATCTCTGAATTGATAATAATCTGTTTCAACCATATTAAATACAGGTTCTTTAGCCTTTTCAATCAAATTTTGATAAAGTCTTGAACTTGCACCATCGCCAAGAATAATATTAATCAAATCCACTAAAATTGTATCTTTAACATTTTTTGCAGGACAAGTTAAATAGCCAAACATCAAAAATCCTGTGTTAACATTTGCTGTTTCTTCGTTGTAAATCGTTGTTTGAGTAGGTTTATCAATTTCAAAAGTCGGATTTTCGTAATTTTCACGACCTTTCCAATCAAATTCATTACAAACTTTATTTAAAATTTCTTCATGGTCAAAATCACCTACAATAATCGTCGTTACATTATTTGGAGTGTAATGTGTTTTGTAATAATTCATAATTTCTGCTTGAGAAACCTGCGAAATAATTTCAGGAGTACCGATTACATCACGTTTGTAAGGGTGTTTTGTGTACATGTTGTAATTTGTTTTGTTATAGACTTTTGTCCATGGTTGATCCTTACGCATGCGAATTTCTTCAATAACAACGTGTCTTTCGCGTTTATCCTTTACAGATTTATCGTCATTAATATCAAATTCATGACCTATTTCATCTTCTGGCAAAATCGGATCTAACATCATATCCGCATGAAGCTCAATAGCTTCGTAAAAATCCTTATTTCCTTCGCCTTTAGGTAAAGTTACATAGTAATATGTGTAATCTTTCCAAGTTGCAGCGTTTACGATTGCACCTTTTGCCTCTAAAGTTCTGTCAAAATAACCTGCTTTGTGTTTATGAGTACCTTTAAACATCAAGTGTTCCAAAAAATGAGAAATGCCGTTATTTTTATCATTTTCGTTTATAGAACCTGTTTTAACCCAAGAGCTTACGTTTACCATTCCGCCTTCTTTATGTGCTAAAACTATCTTATGGCCGTTTTCTCTTTCATAAATTTCTACATCTTTTGTTAAATATGGATATTTCACTAATGTTTTTTTCATAATTTTTCCTCTTTTACATATCTTTAATTATACATTAAAAATAAACACTTATAACTTTTGCCACACAAATTAATATTGACGTATAAATCATCAGATTTCTTGCCTGATACATTCTAAACCTAAAACTTGCAATACTTTCATCTTTTTGTCGAATTTTTTCATATCCTTCAAAAGGAAAATGCCAGATTTTCTTTGGCGGAATTGTGTTTTTATCTTCGTTAAACAGCAATAGCGACAAAATAAGTTCCAAAACAAATGGAATTGTAAAAAATACTATAAAAAATATATTCGGCAAAAATCCAGTCAAGATACTTATTGTAAGAATTACATACCCGATTGCGTAAATTAAAGCTAAGCCGATTAAAGCATTATCTTTTGTGCCAAATCTGGAACACAGAGTTTTTTTATGCGAAACTTTATCACCATCAAAATCAAGCATTGCATTGGTATAAAGAAGCCCAATCGTAAACATTACAAGCACAGTTCCGATTAAAAATACTTCAACACTGTAACTTTGAGTCATAACCCAATACACACCACCAAATAATATCGGTCCAAAAGCCAACCCAACTGCAATTTCACCAATTCCAGCAGTTGACCACTTTGCATAAGTTAAAACAAAAATTCCGCCTAAAATCGCAAAAATTGCAACGGGATACCCTGTTTTATACATTAAAAATGCACCTATCGCACAAGCAATAGCACAATAAATGCATACAACTTTTAAAACATCATTCAAAGTTGCCTCTCCATTTGTAATATAAGCACATTTTGATTTAGTCTGATGTTCTAAAGTACCCAATTTAATTAATTTTTTATAATCAACATAATCATCAAATAAATTTGTCGCCAATTGTCCACAACAAATTCCAATTAAAGTCAAAAACCCGTAAAAAACATTGCCATGGCTAGTTAAACCTAAAACAAAAACAACCAGCCACGAAAAAACCGACATAGGTACTGTAAAAATTCTTGAATTTTCAAGCCAAAACCATACAGTTTTGAAAAAATTACGCATCAAGTAATCCCTCAATCCCCTTAACTTCTTCATATAAAGCACCGCCCTCAAGAAGTTCTTCTGCGGATAAGCCAAAAAGAGTAATTAAATCAAGAACATCTTCGTTATTTTTAAAACGTCTAACAACCTCTTTTACTGCGCTTTCTCGCGTCATAAAAGGAATTTGCTGATGTTTACCCAAGGTAAAACTTCTGTTTTTAGCTTTGCCCACTTATTTACCTCCCAAAGCAAGTAAACCCGCACCAATCATGCCAGCATAATTGCCAGCAGTAGCTTTAAGGACTTTTGTCGGTTGAGTAATAATCTCTTTATTTACAGATTTTTCAATAAAATCCGTATCAATAAATTGAGCCATAGAGCCTGAAAATACTATCGCATCAGGATCAAATAAATTTGCAAGCCCGATACAGCCTTCGATAATATCATTTTGCCATATATTAAAAGCCTGTTTCATCTTGTCATCGTCTGATTTTACGCCGTCAATGACATCATAAGTTGTAACTTCAGGGTTTCCAGTAACTTCTTCTGCCGTTTTCTTTAAACCATTACCAGAACAATACGCTTCAAAACAATCGTAACTTCCACAAGTACAAGGTCTGTGCTTATCTGTTCTCATTTTAAAATGCATTTCACCAGCAGAACCAGATTTACCTTTTAAAATCGCATCATTTATAATAATTCCACCGCCAACACCTGTGCCAAGAGTAAGCATAACTGTATTTTGCATACCTTTTGTTGCACCAATTACATGTTCTGCCCAAGCTGCACAATTTGCGTCATTTTCAACATAAACAGGCTTTTTAGACAATGATTGAAAATCAAAATTACTATAACCTTCAACCAAATTACCAGTTGAACCTAAAATTCCTGTATGTTCGTTATTACAAGCCCCTGCGGTCGAAAAAGCTATTACATCAACTTCATTTTCATGTTTTTTTATTACAGACAAAAAGATTTCTCTAATTTTTTCCAAATCTCTTGGTGTAGAATTTTTTTCAATTTCGCCAATAATATTACCTTTTTCATCAATTACAGTTGAATATATTTTTGTACCGCCAACATCAAATGCAAGAGCTTTCATTATTTTTCCTTTCTTTGAACAAATCTTTTCGTAATAAGCTGTGGTCTTGTAATTGCAGAACCAATTACAACACAATGCGCACCCAATTCAAAAGCTCTGTCAACTTCTTCAGGTGTCCAAATTCTACCCTCTAAAACAACA
>OIYV01001457.1_pt1 | contig 11299 bp, 11 predicted proteins | sample 1588251 | NCBI WGS metagenome assembly OIYV01 (sample SAMN03283282) | human gut metagenome | biome: human-associated habitat; material: feces | host: Homo sapiens | place: Peru | collected 2012
AAGGAGGACGAGTGCAGAAATACTGGATGTATTTCAAATGAGGACGACGCGGTTACGCCGTGCTGTTTGGCTCCTAAAACCTTGTATGTCCTTGTCAACTGATGGTATTATCAGCTGTTTTAGCTGGAACAGAAACAAAGGGGGCCATACGGCCCCCTTTGACTTACTGTGTTATCTCCAGTTCGTCCCCGGGCCTTACGGAGCCCTCCTTGAGCACCTTTACGAATATGCCCTCCCGCGGCATGACGCAGTCACCTGCCGCCTTGCGTATGGCGCAGTCATAATGGCACTCCTTGCCTATCTGGGTAACCTCGCATATGGCATCTGGGCCTAGCCTGAGCCTCGTTCCCACCGGCAGCTCATAGAGACATATGCCTTCGGTGAGTATGTTTTCGGCGAATGCGCCGGGGGTGAGCCTGAAGCTTATCTTATCCTGCAACTTGGCTGCGCTCTCGGTGCCCAGCAGGCTCACCTGGCGATGCCAGTTGCCGGCATGGGCGTCGCCCACTATGCCGTGGTCCACTTTGAGCAGTATTTCCGGCACCTCGTGTTTCTGTGTGCCCTTCTTTTCGGATATGCAGACTGCAATTATCTTAGCCATTCTGATGACGCTCCTTATGCTCATGGCCGTTGTGGGAAGAGCATTCCCCCGACCAGCCCCGCAGTATCTGTATGCCGTGCTTCAGGGCGGGCAGCACCGCAGTAAGGCATTCCTTCGCCGCCTTTTCGCTGCCGGGGCAGTTGATTATAAGAGTATCGCCCCGAATTCCCGCAGCCTCCCGCGAAAGGCAGCCCCGGGGAGTTATGCGCATAGATTCGGCCCGCATGGCCTCGGGTATGCCGGGGACCTCCCGCTGTATGACGGCCTTTGTGGCCTCGGGGGTGATGTCTCGCTTGGAGAAGCCTGTGCCGCCGGTGGTGACGATAAGGCAGGGACTTAGCCTGTCGGCGCATATGGTGAGCTCGGTCATTATCTTTTCCATGTCGTCCGGTACGAGAGAGGTGCTTATGACTTCGTAGCCGTCCTCTCTGAGCAGCTTGACGAGGGCCGGTCCGGAGGTATCCTCCCTGAGCCCGGCAAAGCCCTTGTCGCTTACGGTTATCACTGCCGCGGTGTAACGGTTTTCCATATTATTCCTTCCTCCTGAATTCGCCGGATTTTCCGCCCGCCTTATGCATAAGGCAGATGCTTTCGATAACTATATCCCGCTGCGCCGCCTTGCACATATCGTAAACCGTCAGGGCGGCTATGCTTGCTGCCGTCATGGCCTCCATCTCAACGCCTGTGGGGCCTGTGCATTTCGTCGTGGCGAATATGTCTATTGTGTGGTTTTCGTCGTCCAGCTCAAAGCTTATGTCTGCGCCGGTCAGGGCTATGGGATGGCACATGGGTATAACGTCAGGGGTGCGTTTTGCGCCCATTATGCCGGCTATCTGTGCGGTGGTGAGCACATCCCCCTTTTTTATGCCGCCGGACTTTACGAGTGCGTAGGTATCGGCATTGAGAAGCACGCGGGCTCTGGCTGTGGCGGTGCGGAGGGTATCCGCCTTTTCGGACACGTCTACCATGCGGGCTCGGCCCTGATGGTTAAAGTGAGTGAATTCCATGTTATCCTCCTATACGGTTCATGTCGCGGGCAGAAGCGGATCTGTCAGAATAGGAAAGGGCGCAGTGGCGCTCCGGCTTGCGGGATACGGCAAATTCTATCCGCTCCTTCAGCGCATCGCCGTGAAGTCCCCTTAGGGGTATCTCCTCGGCAGAGTGCAGGCAGGGCTTGAGGCAGCCGTCCGCCGTAAGCCTCAGCCTGTTGCAGCCGGAGCAAAAGTGGTCGCTGAGGGGGCTTATCAGCCCTACCGTGCCCTTTGCGCCGGGCAGCCTGTAAAGCCGGGCTACGCCGCCATCGCTCTGAACGGGCTCAAGCTCCGGAACTCTCTCCAGAACGGTGCGCATGGGCAAATACGCTTCCCTGTCAAATTGGTAAGTATGGCCAATGGGCATGAGCTCTATGAAGCGCACCTGATAGGACTTTTGCTTGGTAAGCTCTACAAGGCGGGGTATCTCGCAGTCGTTAAAGCCGCCTATGAGAACTGTGTTCAGCTTGATATTTGTAAAGCCGGCCTCCTCTGCGGCGGCTATGCCGGCGAGGGCGTCGTCAAGGCTGCCTATCCTGGTTATTTGATGATACTTATCGGGATCCAGAGTGTCGAGGCTTATGTTCAGCCGCATTAATCCTGCGGCCTTAAGCTCCCTTGCCATCTCCGGCAGCAGCAGGCCGTTGGTGGTCATGGCAAAATCCTTCACTCCGGAAAGCCCGCTTATGCTGCGGCAAAGTTCGATTACGCCCTTCCGCACCAGAGGCTCGCCCCCTGTAAGGCGCACCTTGCTGAAGCCCATTTCTACGGCGGTCTGGATTATCTCATATATATCCTCGAGGCTGAGGATATCCCTGTGGGATTTTTTGTCAATGCCCTTTTCCGGCATGCAGTAGCGGCAGCGCAGGTTGCACCTGTCCGTCAAGGATACGCGAAGATAGTTGATATTGCGGCCAAAACTGTCTGTCATTCAGGCACCCCGGAGATTATTATTATATTCAATTGTAGCACGGCCCATCGTCGAATACAACCGATATACTTGCAAATCCCAAACGCTTGGTGTATAATTTGATTATGCGTTATTTGTAGGTAAGAATAACGAAAACACGATGTCAGAGGAAGAAACACATGAAGCTTGTCAGAACAGAGAACGCCGTGGGCTGCGTGCTGTGCCACGACATAACCCAGATAATAAAAGGAGTTACAAAGGACGCGGTGTTCCGCAAGGGACACATAGTCCGACAAGAAGATATCCCCGTGCTGCTCAGCGTAGGCAAGGAGCACCTCTACGTATGGGAGGGCGACGAAAATACCCTGCATGAAAATGACGCGGCGGAGATACTCCGGGATATATGTATGGGGGAAAACATGCACCCCACGGAGCCCAAAGAGGGCAAGATAGAGCTGATAGCGGATATAGACGGGCTGTTCATAGCGGATCTCCAAAAGCTCAGGGAGGTGAATTCCTTAGGCCGAATGATGATAGCCACACGCTCCTCAGGCTTTCCGGTAAAGGCGGGAGATAAGCTCTGCGGCACCAGAATAATACCACTCGTAATAGAAAAGCAGGCAATGGAGCAGGCGAAAGCCGCGGCGGGCGACAAGCCCATACTCCGCCTTCTGCCCATAAAGCCCAAGAAATACGGCGTGGTGACTACCGGCAGCGAGGTGCTGAAGGGCATAATACAGGACACGTTCACTCCGGTTATAGATGAAAAAATGGGGGAATATGGCTGCCACATGATAGCCCACTCCACACCGGGCGATGACGACAGGGCTATTACCGCCGCCATAAAGCAGATGATAGCGGATGGGGCAGAGATGGTCATATGCACCGGGGGTATGAGCGTGGACCCGGACGACCGGACGCCTCTCGCCATACGCAACAGCGGCGGACGTGTTGTTACATACGGCGCGCCGGTGCTGCCCGGAGCAATGTTTCTGCTTTCATACAATGAAAACGGAATACCGGTATGCGGCCTTCCGGGCTGTGTGATGTACGCCAAACGCACCATATTTGACATAGTACTGCCCTATCTCCTCGCGGATGAGCCGGTAACGGCGGAGATGCTCAGCGGCCTCGGCAACGGCGGCCTCTGCCTCAACTGCAAGGAGTGCCACTACCCCAACTGCGGCTTCGGCAAGGGCGTATGATACCGATACGAACGCGAAGGCGTTTTGTATATACTTGACAAAAAGGAGAAATAAGAAATGAAGAAGCTTTTTGCAATGCTGATGGCTGCCGTAATGGTGCTTGGCCTTACCGCCTGCGCCGCCCCCGCAGCCGATGAACCCGCCCCCGCCACCGAGGAGACGGCCGCGCCCGAAGAGACCGTTCCCGAGGCAGAGCCCGTGGAGCTGATAGTGTTCGCCGCCGCCTCAATGACGGAGACCATGAACCAGATAGCGGAGCTGTATAAGGCCAAGGCGCCCAACGTGACGCTGACTTATAACTTCGATTCCTCCGGTACCCTGAAGACCCAGATACAGGAAGGCGCCGAGTGCGACCTGTTCATTTCCGCAGGCCAGAAGCAGATGAATCAGCTCGACATCACCGCCGATCCCGAAGTGAACACCGACAAGCTGGACTTCGTGCTTGAGGACACCCGCGTAAACCTGCTTGAGAACAGGGTAACTCTGTGCGTACCCGAGGGCAACCCCAAGGACATCAAGAGCTTTGACGATCTGGCGGAAAAGCTTAAGGCGGGCTCCGTGCTCATGGCTATGGGCAACAGCGACGTCCCCGTGGGCCAGTACACCCAAAAGATACTCGCTTTCTACGGCCTTGACGAAGAGAAGCTGGCCAAGGACGGCGTGATCACCTACGGCACCAACGTAAAGGAAGTCACTACTCAGGTAACGGAAGCCTCCGTTGACTGCGGCGTGGTATACTGCACCGATGCCTTCAGTGCAGGGCTTACCCCCGTGGATTACGCCACCAAGGAAATGTGCGGTCAGGTCATCTATCCCGCCGCCGTTCTGAACGTGAGCAAGAATCAGGAGGCTGCCAAGGAGTTCCTGGCATATCTCCAGACCGATGAAGCCATGAAGGTATTCGAGGCGGTAGGCTTCGCTTCTGTGGCGTAAGCTATGGATTGGTATCCGCTTTACAATTCTCTTAGAATAGCCGCAATAAGCTGCGTGCTGGTGTTTTTTGCGGGCATTTTTGCAGCTTATTATGTGGCAAGGCTTCCCCGCGCCGTAAAGGGCATACTGGATGTCATACTGACCCTGCCAATGGTGCTGCCGCCTACGGTAGTAGGTTATTTCATACTTCTGGTCTTTGGCGCCAAGCGCCCCCTGGGCATATTCCTCGCCCAGTACGGCATAAAGTTCGTAATGACGTGGTACGGCGGCGTGCTGGCTGATGCGGTTGTGGCGTTCCCGCTCATGTACCGCACTGCCCGGGGAGCCTTCGAGAGCTTTGACGATACCCTGGCGTATTCCGCTCAGACCCTCGGCCTCTCGAACACATACATATTCTGGCACATACGCATGCCCTACTGCCGTCAGGGCATATTGGCGGGCACGGTGCTGGCCTTTGCGCGGGCGCTGGGCGAATATGGCGCAACAAGCATGCTCATAGGCTACACCCCCGGCCGCACCGCCACCATATCCACCACGGTTTACCAGCTGTGGCGGACGAATGACGAGGCGGGGGCCTTCTTCTGGGTTATGGTGAACCTCGGCATATCCGCCGTGGTGCTGCTCATAGTCAACATGCTGGAGCGCAGAACCAAGGGAGGCAGAGCATGAGCCTTATAGTTGACATAAAAAAGCGGCTTGGTTCCTTCAGCCTTTCCGCACAGCTGGAAGCGGGGGAGGGAGTCACGGGCATACTGGGCTCCTCCGGCTGCGGCAAGAGCATGACGCTCAAGTGCATCGCGGGCATAGAACGGCCGGACAGCGGACACATAGAGCTGGACGGCGTGGTACTCTACGACAGCAGAAAGCGCATAGACCTTCACCCCCAGCAGCGCAGGGTGGGTTATCTTTTTCAAAATTACGCCCTGTTTCCCAATATGACTCTCAGGCAAAATATACTCTGCGGCCTCAGGAACCAGCCTGATAAAGCTCAGCGGGTAAAAGAGGCGGATGAAATGATAGCCCTGATGGGCCTTCAGGGGCTGGAAAAGCACAGGCCATACCAGCTTTCAGGCGGCCAGCAGCAGAGGGCGGCGCTGGGCAGGATACTGGTGAACAAGCCAAGGCTTCTGATGCTGGACGAGCCGTTTTCCGCGCTGGATACATACCTTCGGGAGAGGCTTCAGGCGGAGATGCGGGAACTGCTGAAAAATTACGGCGGCCCGGTCCTGTTGGTGACACACAGCAGGGACGAGGCTTACAGACTTTGCCGGAGTATCGCTGTGATGGATAAAGGAAGTACGACCCCTCCGCGCCTGACAAAGGAGCTTTTCGAGGATCCCCATACCGTAGCCGCCGCAAGCCTTACCGGCTGCAAGAACATATCGCGGGCGGAGAAACGGGGAGAGCACCAGCTGTATGCCGTAGACTGGGGCGTTACCCTCAGCACCGCGGCGGAGCTTCACGACGGGCTTTGTGCCGTCGGCGTGCGGGCGCACGACATACATGAGGACGAGCCCGCCAACAGGCACGCAATAGCCTGCGTCCAGGCGATAGAGGACCCCTTCGAGCTGACGCAGCCCTTCACGTTCGCGTGCCAAGGGGATAAAAAAATGCTCCTCTGGGTAAAGCTGCAAAGGCGGGAGCCGTATAGCGCCCCCAAGGAAGTGGGCATAGCGCCGGATAAGGTGCTGCCGCTGTACGAAAAATAAATAAAGCAAAAAGCCGGTGGACTAAGCCGGCTTTTTGCTTTAGGGGGAGAAATCTTATGGATGGAGTTATTATCTTGCAGCGGTTTCCCTTCTGCGATTATTATAATACACGAAGATTGCGGCGGAAAAATGCAGAATTCATGTACGATCGGTAAAGTAACTATTAACAAACCGTGTACGGGGCGGAAAAAAGGAAAAACAAAAAGCCGGTGGACTAAGCCGGCTTTTTGCTTTAGGGGGAGAAATCTTTATGGATGGAGTTACTATCTGCAAGTTCTTTCCTTCTGTGATTGTTATATTACCAGCAAAATGTGGCGAGAAAATGCAGATTAAGTGTACAATCGGTAAAGTAGGTATTAAAAAAGATTGAATAGGGCTTTTGGCCCTTCTACTTCAATATAGCCTCTTTTACGGCGCTGGCAAGCTCGGCGGGCGTTTCGCCCCGGGCTGCATTTATGCCAAGCGCTTCCGCCCAGCTCACATTTTTGATGACGGCGGCCGGGAAGCCCCCTAACAGCCTGTTCCTATACTCCTGCTCCTGAGCCATGAACCGCTCAAAGTCGTCCACCCTTATGAGCCGCAGGGCGATCCCTTGGACGGCGAGGTACATGGCGGCCTTCCTGGCAAGCTCCTCCTGGGCAGCGGCAAAAAGCAGCGCCCCGTCGCGTAAGCCCTTGTGTGGGTCGGCTATGATGTACGCCCCCTTAAGCATGTCTTCCTTTGGTGTAACGTAGCAGCTGTCCATAAAAACCTCCTAATCAGAGTTTCGAAAAAGTGGCTAAAGACCACTTTTTCGAGTTTTTTTCGGTTTTTGCCTCTCACATCCGTTCCCGGGCGGCAAAACCCGCAAAGTACAAAAACCTTCGGTTTTTATCCGTTTTGACGCACATGTCGCCAAAGCCGGAATAAACTTAAGGGGCTGTGGCCCCTTAACAACCCTGGGGATTCTTTCGACAGACTAAAAACGCAGCGTGTAAAAAAATCGGAGAAGCGGGGAACCCGCTTCTCCGAAAAGCTAAGCTTTAAATCAGACAAGACCCTGAGCCATCATGGCGTCTGCAACCTTCTTGAAGCCGGCGATGTTGGCGCCTGCTACCAGGTTGTAGCCCAGACCGCACTCTTCAGCTGCCTTGGCGGAGGCGGCATGAATGTTGGTCATGATGTGATGGAGCTGGGAATCAACTTCCTCGGCCTTCCAGGCGAGACGCTCGGAGTTCTGGCTCATTTCCAGACCGGAGGTGGCTACGCCGCCGGCGTTGACGGCCTTGGAGGGAGCTACTACGAGGCCCTTGCCCATAAGGAAGAACAGAGCTTCATTGGTGGTGGGCATATTGGCGACCTCGATGTAGTACCTGGTGCCGTTGGCAAGGATCTGCTCAGCTTCGGGCATACCGATCTCGTTCTGATATGCGGCGGGCATGCAGATGTCGCCCTTGACCTCCCAGGACTTCTTGCCGGGGACGAACTTTACGCCGAACTTGTCAGCATAGTCCTGAGCCTTGTTGCGGCCGGAGGCGCGCATCTCCAGCATATAGTCCAGCTTTTCCTGGGTGCAGATGCCGTCGGGATCGTAGCAGTAGCCGTCGGGGCCGGAAAGGGTAACGACCTTTGCGCCCAGCTGGGAGGCCTTGGTGGCGATGCCCCATGCAACGTTGCCGAAGCCGGACATTATGATGGTCTTGCCCTCGATGGTGTCATGCTCATGCTTGAGGACTTCGCATACATAGTAGATAGCGCCGAAGCCGGTAGCCTCGGGACGGATCAGGGAGCCGCCGTAGCTGAGGCCCTTGCCGGTGAGGACGCCGTTCTCGTAAGCGCCGCGAATGCGCTTATACTGGCCGAACAGATAGCCTATCTCGCGGCCGCCTACGCCGATATCGCCGGCGGGAACGTCAACGCTGGGACCGATGTGGCGATAGAGCTCGGTCATGAAGGCCTGGCAGAAACGCATGATTTCTGCATCGCTCTTGCCGTTGGGGTCGAAATCGGAACCGCCCTTGCCGCCGCCCATGGGCAGAGAGGTCAGGCTGTTCTTGAAGGTCTGCTCGAAGCCGAGGAACTTCATAACGGAAAGATTTACGTGGGAAGCGAAGCGCAGGCCGCCCTTGTAGGGGCCGATGGCGCTGTTGAACTGTACGCGGTAGCCGCGGTTTACGTTTACCTTACCTGCATCGTCTACCCAAACAACGCGGAACTCGATAGTGCGCTCGGGCTCTACGAGGCGCTCAAGAAGGGCTGCCTTCTCGTATTCGGGGTGCTGCTCGATAACGGTCTCAAGAGAACGCAGAACTTCTTCTACGGTCTGAATGAATTCTTTCTCGTTACCGTCGCGCTTTTTGCACTTTTCGATTACGGACTCGATGTAAGCGTTCATTAAATTGTTACCTCCACGATTTATAAATATTGCTTATTTGCCCTGCGCCTGAGCAGGGAAATTTATGTTTTAAAATGAGTATAATAAAGCTGGCGGACATCTTCCTCCACCTGACCTTATAATAATTCTCATAACCCCGAATGTCAACATTATAAAATAACAAATCGGCGCAATATATACAAAATAATTAAGCTTTTGCCGTTAAAAAAATCACATGTGCGCCAAAGAAAAACAGTGTTCTTCCAGCGAAAAAACACATGGAAGGACACTGTAATATCCGCTGCGATCAGAGATTGAACAGCAGGTCCTCGTAGCCGGGGAAGGGCCAGTATTCCTTGGCAGTGATGGTCTCCAGAGCGTCTGCCGCCTCACGCAGGGAACCCATGGCGGGCAGCAGCTTGTCGCGGCAGTATTCAGCGGCCTCGCCGTTCCCCTTGGGCATTGCGGCTATTGCGTCGAACAGGCCGCCTATGCGCTTGTGCAGAGCGTTGACGCCTGCGGAGAGGCCCTTCAAAAGCGCATATTCCGCATCGTTGGGTACGCCGAGCCTATCCTTTGCCGATACGGCTTCGGCGATTTTGCTCTCGTAGCCTATTACGGCGGGGAGTATGCTGCGCTGTGCCATGCTGAGCATGGTGCTGGCCTCGATGCGTATGAGCTTTGCGTAGTTCTCGAGGGATATATCGTACCTTGAGCGCATTTCACGCTCGGTATATATGCCCCATCTGGTGAAAAGGGAGATGTTCTTTTCGCTTATGAAGCAGTGCATGGCCTCCACAGTGGTGGGCAGATGGGCAAGGCCGCGGCTTTCCGCTTCCTTTATCCATTCTTCGCTGTAGTTGTTGCCGTTGTACAGTATGCGCTTGTGGTCCCGCATGGTATGGCGTATTATTCTGAAGGCTTCACGGCGGAAGTCCTCTGCCTTTTCGAGGCGCTCGGCGAATTCCGACAGGGCCTCCGCCACTATGGTGTTTATGACGGTGTTGGCGTCGGCTATGCTCTGGCTGCTGCCCAGCATTCGGAACTCGAACTTGTTGCCGGTGAAGGCGAAGGGGGAGGTGCGGTTGCGGTCGGTGGTGTCTATGCGGAGCCTCGGCACCGTGCATACGCCGCTTTCAAGTATCCTGTCGCCGCCCTCCTCGTATTCCTCCTTGTGCTCTATTGAGGTGAGCAGGTCGTAGAGGGTGTCTCCGAGGAACATGGAGACTATTGCGGGGGGCGCTTCAAAGCCTCCCAGGCGGCAGTCGTTGCTGGCGGCAGCGCAGCAGACGCGCAGGAGATCCTGATGCTCGTCGACAGCCTTTATTATGGCCGCAAGGAAAAGCAAAAACTGGAGGTTGTCCTTGGGGGATTTGCCGGGGGCCAGCAAATTCATGCCGGTATCCGTGGAAAGCGACCAGTTGTTGTGCTTTCCGGAACCGTTGAGCCCGGCGAAGGGCTTCTCGTGCAGCAGGCATACCATGCCGTGGCGGAGTGCGGTCTTTTTCATTATTTCCATCACCAGCTGGTTGTGGTCCGTAGCGGTGTTGGAGTCTGCAAATACCGGCGCCAGCTCGTACTGGCCGGGAGCCACTTCCTTGTGCTCCGTCTTGGCGAATACGCCCAGCTGCCAAAGCTCGGTGTCAAGATCCCGCATGAAATAGCTTACCCGGGGGGATATGGCGCCATAATAATGATCGTCCATCTCCTGCCCCTTCGGGGATTTTGCCCCAAAGAGGGTGCGGGAGCAGAGGACGAGATCCGGCCTCTGGTCGTAAAGGGACTTTTCCACAAGGAAATACTCCTGCTCTGCGCCGGAGGTGGATATGACCTTCTTCACATCCTCGTGGCCGAACAGCTTGAGTATGCGAAGGCATTCCCGGTTGATGAGGTCCATGGAGCGCAGCAAAGGGGTCTTTTTATCCAGAGCGTCTCCGCCGTAAGAGAAGAACAGAGTGGGTATGCACAGCGTGGCGTCCTTTATGAATGCGTGGCTGGTGGGATCCCATGCGGTGTAGCCTCTGGCCTCAAAGGTGGGCCTGAGGCCGCCCGAAGGGAAGCTTGAGGCGTCAGGCTCGCTCATTATGAGCTCCTTGCCGGAAAACTCTATGATGGCACTGCCATCCCGGCCGCAGCCAAGGAAGCCCTCGTGCTTTTCTGCGGTAACGCCGGTGAGAGGCTGGAACCAGTGGGTGTAGTGGGTGGCGCCCTTTTCCAGCGCCCATGCCTTCATGGCGTCTGCCACTGCGTTTGCCACGTTTATGTCCAGTGGTTCTCCGGAGCGGATAGCGTCCTTGAGGGCGGCGTAAGCCTCGCCGCTCATGCGCTCCGACATGGCGCGGTCGCTGAACACCAGCTCGCCGAAGCTTTCAGTCAGATTGTCCATAATAATTCCCCGCTATATAATAAAAATTTATTGCAAAAACAGCAAAACTATAATGTTTTAGTCTATATTCACGCAGGATAAAAGTCAAATAAAAAATGCCGCGCAGGCGGCGCAGCCTGTCAAAAAACCCCGGGGTTGATAAGGGGCCGCAGCCCCTTATGTTTAATCCGG
>OIYV01001463.1_pt1 | contig 11273 bp, 8 predicted proteins | sample 1588251 | NCBI WGS metagenome assembly OIYV01 (sample SAMN03283282) | human gut metagenome | biome: human-associated habitat; material: feces | host: Homo sapiens | place: Peru | collected 2012
AAGATGCATTACCAAAAAGTGATGCAGAAGGAATAACCCAAAGTGAATACTTTGATTTTTCTGTTACATCAAACTTAACATTAAAAGAAAATGACCCAAGTGTACCAGTAAACTATAGTATAGAACTAGAGCCACTTACTATTGCGTCAGGATATTATGCAGTAAAAAATCCAACTGAGGAACAGACAAATAGTTGTATAACATGGTTTGCCAATGAACTCGGTGTTTCAGAGGAAGAAATTAAGAATGATGAAACCTTAGCTCTTTGTATAGGATATGAATATAACGGAGAAATTTATTTGCAATCACTAATAGATGGAGGCACAGATTTTTTTACTCAAGAAAGACTAGCATCCTTATCACAAACAGGAATAATAGAGTATAAAGAAGAAAAAAATTTAGATGAAGGATACTATGTATTAAAAGATAATCAAATAAAAATATATCTAGAAAACGTTGATACAAATGAAATAATAAAAAATACTTTAATTAGTGATTTAGATGGAGATACTATTAAAACATTATATACAACAAAACATAAACATCAATATGGAACAAATAGTGTAACAACAAACTATAGATTAAGAGCATGGATAGATTATGAAGTAGATGCATCTAACTGGAATTCAACAAATAAATATGAATATAAGTTTAGAATAAATGTAAATGCAGATGTTGATAATGTAGAAGCATTACAAATAACACCAGAATACTGTTTTACAACAAGTGGAAGTACAATAACAGGTTACAATTGTTATGAAGGAAATCGTAATGGATATGAAACAATAACAGATGTAGTAATACCAGAAACAATAAACGGAGTAACTATGACTGCAATAAATAATACTGAAATAGCATATAATAGTGATAATATAAATAATGGAATAACAAGAATGTACAATGTGGCTTCCATGGCTACTGCATTTGCTGGTCCGTTTCTCGCCAAGGGTTTAACTAGTGTAGTGATACCTAACACAATTACGTATATTGGAAGAAATGCATTTTATAATAACAACCTAACGAGTGTTACAATCCCAAATACAGTAACGACAATAGGATACAGGGCATTTTTCTTAAACAACCTAGAATATGTTTTAATAAAAGGAGGTTCTAATTTAACAGAAACAACAGGAATAGGATACCTAGCATTTTCTACATATAATTATACAAAACCATTAACAATATATAATAATTCAGGTAAGAAGTTTAAGTGGTATTATGTAACACAAAATAGAAATAATTCTTCGAATGAAACATATAACTTTGTAACGGGTACAGTACCAAGTTATAGTTCGTATGGAAGTGTAACAATAACAACAGGTACTCCTAATTAATTATTATCAAAATAAAACAATCTCAGTTCAATTTGAGATTGTTTTTGACATTATATTGTAGATTTACCTAAATACTCTATAACAATAGTTACAAGGGAATTAGTAAAATATGAAACAGTAGTAAGGTTTCTTATATCAGGGGTTTCTAAATAAATTGTTTTTGGACTTAAGTTAGATAATTCATATGTAGCATTAGTATCCACAACAGACACAATACCTTGACCAACTAACTGTACTGGTTCACCATTATATACAAATTGTGATACCCCAACATAAACATTATCAGTGTTTGTCTCTTTAAAACCAAGAGCCACAATATCAGTAGTAGGATCAAAGTCAACTCCATTTACTAAAGGATATGCCGATACTGTAAATGTAATTTTATACAAACCTAGTTCATTAAACTTAATCGTTTCCTCATCTGTATCAAGTTTTATTAAATTACTATCATCAAATTCTACTCTATCAAGGGGAAGCTTTGCAGAAGAAGGAACAGGAATTCCATCTACAGATGTACCATCATTAAAAGTAACTACATAAGAAGCTCTAGTCATATTAACCCCAGGAGGTCCTTGTTCGCCTTGTTCACCTTTATCACCCTTAGGACCTCTTATTTGACCAACATTATCCCACGTATTAGTATTATCAGCCCATATATATAAATTACCATCAACAATATAAGCATCCCCAATATTTCCAACTGGATGTTCTTTTTGTAATTCATTTATATCATCATAATGACCTAAAATAGTAAAACTAGTACCATCATAACCACGAGGTATAACAAAATCAAGTACATGTTTTCCTCTTTTAACACTGTCAATAACTTGAGCCATTTCCCCAGGATTAGCAGTTTTTGTATTTCTTACAGTAATTAATTCAGCCCCTCCAGTTGTATCAACAATTCCAATATATTTAACGTTGCTAGGTGGTAAAACCTTTTTTTTACAATCCTTATTATCTATATTTCTCATAACTTTCCTCCTCACTATATGTTATGGAAAATATATAAATTGGTAAATAACAAATGTCATTTAAAATAATAATAAATTATATTTTATAACATACATTTATTGTAGGAGGTGACTATGAACGAATTAAATAATACTGCAACAGCAGAAGGACAATATAATAGCATTCCTACATCATTAACATCAAATACTTCAGTAGTAACTATGATTGAAGGTTTAACTTTAACAAAAACAGCCGACAAACAAAACTGGAGTAGTGGTACATTAACATATACAATAGTCTTAAATAATCAAACAAACACAGCATATGAAAATCCATCTATAGTAGATATTATTGATACAGACTTAGTAGACTTTGTTGAAAACAGCGTAACAATTAATGAAGTAACTGCAACATCTAGTGAATATACTTATAATAATGATAATCATACTTTAAAAGTTACTCTAAAAGAAGTATTAGCAAATTCATCATCTACTATCAAGTTTCAAGTCAAAAAAAAAAGTTAATGGTGCTTTCATCTTAAAAAACTATGCAAAACTCTATTTTGAAGAAAACTATATATTAAAGAGTAATACTACTACTGTATTAATGAAAGAAAACATTAATTACAAAGGAAAATATAATTGTCAAACACCATTTTGGAGAGTATAAAATCACTAATTTGAAGTGGTTTTTTTCTTATAAAAAAACTCCACTAATAAAAGTGAAGTTGTAATCTATTTTATTGTAACAGTTATTCCATCTTTTAAAGATTTCTCAAGTTTATTAATATTCTTTTTAAATATAATCATATTAACTATATCTGACAAAGAATAAACAAATAATAAAATTCCAATAAAAGATATAATTATAGTAGCACCACTTAAAGGACTAATTATAAATAATACACCACATATAACTGATAATATAGACATTATAAATGATGTAATAAAAATACCATCATCAGTACCAAGTAATGAAGTAAGTCTAAACTTCGTTATTCCACTTACTATAAACCATATACCTAAGAATATAGGAATTAAAGTAGTAAGTATATCAGGATACATTAATAATACAATACCAAGTACTAAACAAATAATACCCATTAAAGTAAAATCAAACAATAACCAGAACTTCTTATATATAACATCTTGCACTACTAAATATACACCAAATATTATTAATATAACAGCTACTATATAAGATAATAATTTTAATGTCATTGCAGGATATATAAATATAATTCCTCCTAAAACCATTAATAAACATGAAACTAGTATTGAAAAGTTTATATATTTCTTCAACTTATTTACCATTTTATTTGCTCCTTTCTATCTATTTTACAAATCAATTTTATCATACTTATTTAAAATATAATATACATATTTATATTTTTGTATGTTAATATACACATTTTATAATTATGTTTATATTGTATCCTAAAATAGATTTTTTATTCTATCCCAAAATGTAGTCTTATTATCATCTTTATTAGAAATTACTTTTTGTTCATTAGATTTAACTCCATCTATTACAAGAATAAATTTAGTTTCACCATCACTACTATTTGTTTTACCACCAAAAGATGAATAATCTTCTCCAAGTTTAGTTAAAGTCTTAATCTTATTAGAAATAGTTTTAACATTAGAATTAACTAAATTAGATATTTTACTGATACCTTCTTTATCAAATTTTTCTATTCCTATTGTTAATTCATTAATACCATTATCAAGTTCATCAATACCATTATAAAGACTATTTAAAGATTTTTTTACTTCATTTGTAGAAACTTCCTTAACACTATTAGCAACATTTTTAGAAACTTGTTCTGAAACAATACTTGCAATATTTAAAGCAGTTTCCTCTGATACTTGACTTGCAACATTCTTTGAAGTTACTAAAGCCGTATAATAACTACTTTTATTTGCAACTTCAGCATTAGAACTAGCAACTACATTTTTAACTAATTCAATCATTTTTTCACTTTGAAAAGCATTACAAATAGCTAATTCTTCATCGCTTATACTTTCCTTATCAAGACTATCACAATATTCCTTTCCCTTTAATAAATAACTATTAAGAGCATCTTTAGTAGAACTTTCAACATAACCTCTAATAGTATCATTATCACTATTTAAACTTTCTTTTACTCTTTCCCAAGCTTTATCTCCAATAGCATTTTTATAAGCATCTGTATAATAATTTTTAATAGAATTTACAGAACCATTTTTAATTGCTAAAACTTGTTCTTCTGTTAAAGCATCACTTTTATTATCTAAACTATTCATTTTATCTTTTAAAGTATTCTTTAAAACACTAGAACCATCTTTTAACTTATTAGCACCCTTATTTATAGAATTCATACCATTTTTTAATTCATTTACATTACTGTATACTTTATCTAATTTATCAAAAAGTTCCAAATCACTAGACTCAAGTAATTTAGGTGTTACTACTTGATAAATACTAGAAAGCTCAAACTTATCTGTATCATAATTAATAGTAATTGTATCCAAGTTTTTTAACTCATCTAAATTTAAACTTTCATATAAACCAGGAGCAGCAATACCAATAACTATATTTTTAGAGCCATTACTAACTACTTTACCATTATTAATAGATATATTACTATTATTATCTAAATCAATAATAGTACCCATAGTAACTACAAAAGGTGTATATAAAGTACCATGTTTATCATTATTTATATATTTTATTTTAATAGTAACATTTCCTTCTTTTCCAAGCATTTCATTAACATTTTTAACCTTACCATCCAACATATAAGTAACTTTAGCACTAATAGGTAAACTCTTAGAAGTAGTACCTTGATAAAATATATCATTACCATAAGCATTCCAAGTTAAATTATTATTATTTTCTTCATAATCACTATCATCATTTATATTTAAAATATCTTTTAGCTCCGAATAATCATCAACATAATCTTTATCAGAACTATTTATTAAATGCTCATTAACTATAACATTTTTTATACTTCCATCTGTATTAAGTTTAGAATAAACAGTTTCATTTTTAGTTAAAGCATAAACAGGAGAACTAATTAAAATAGTAACAATTAGTCCCATAACACCAACTTTTTTACTAATATTTTTAACATTTTTCATAACATTTCCTCCTTTTGTTTTTAAAGTTGTTTTAAGTGTAAATTTATCAAATATCAAAAGAGTAGAAGGTAGTACCATAATAACAATAGTCATACTAATCAAAGCCCCTCTTGATATTAAAGTACAAAGTGAACCAATCATTTCTATATCTGAATATAGACCTACTCCAAAAGTAGAAGCAAAAAAGCACATACCACTAATAAGAATTGAAGTACCACAATAATTAAGAACATCAAGCATTGCTTCTTTCTTTTCTACACCATTTCTTCTTTTTTCTAGATAATTAGTAGTCATTAAAATAGCATAATCAATAGTAGCACCAAGTTGTATTGTACCTAAAACTATTGGAGCAATAAACGGAAGAGTAGAGCCATCAAAATATGAAATACTCATATTTATAAAAATAGCAAACTCTATTACCAATATAAGAAGTATAGGCAAACTAATAGATTTAAGTACAAAAAACAATACTAAAAATATACAAACAATTGAATAAGCATTAACATTCTTAAAATCAGTATCAGATATTTCTACCAAGTCTTTCATTAAAGCCCCTTCTCCCACTACAATAGAGTTTTTATCATATTTCTTAACAATATTATTAAGAACTTCAACTTGATTATTTAACTCATCAGTAGCTATATCATAAACTGAATTAACCAATATCATTTGATACTTATCATTTAAAAACATCTCAGTAATATCCTTACTTATCATATTACTAGTTATACCCATATTATTTAAATCATTAAATGATAATACAAAATCTATACCATCAACATCTTCAAATTCCTTTATCATCTTATCAAGACTATCATTTTTTAAATTCTTATCTACTAAAACTATTTCTGGACTAACAATATTATAATCTTCCTTTAAAACTTCATTAGTCTTAACACTTTCAAGTGTAACAGGAAGAGAAGAGTCTAATTTATAATATACATCTACCTTAGAATTAGCTAAATAAATAGGAATAAATAAAACTACAAAACAAGTAAATATAGTAACATAATGCTTAATAATAAATTTATTTAAACTATTAAAATTAGGCATTATTTCCTTATGCTTAGTTTTTTCTATTAATTTATCAAATATAAGTAATAAACTAGGAAATAAAGTAAGTACTGTAATAACTCCAAGTAGCACACCCTTAGCCATTACTATACCTAAATCCTTACCCAAAGTAAGTTCCATCGCACAAAGCGCTATAAAACCAACTATTGTAGTAAGTGAACTTCCAGTAACAGAAGTAAATGTTTCTTTAATTGCACATGTCATAGCGTCATTTCTATCACTATAAATTTTCTTTTTCTTCTCATAAGAATGATATAAGAAAATAGAAAAATCTGTAGTAACTCCAAGTTGTAAAACTGCTACTAAAGCCTTAGTAATATAAGATATTTGTCCCAAAAACACATTAGACCCCATATTAAACACTATTGCACATCCAATATTAATAAGTAGAAGAAAAGGAACTACGTACGAATCTAATGAAATCATAAGAACAATAATACAAAGAACAACAGCAATTAAAATATAAATTGTAATTTCTTTCTGTGATAAATTCATCGTATCTAAAACCATTGAACTCATACCACCAACACTAATTTCTTTATTAGCAATACTTCTAATTTCCTTTACTGCAGAAATAGTCTTTTCACTAGATGTAGAGTCATTAAATGTAATTAATATTAAATCAGAATTATCTTTGTGTAACTTATCAGTAATTTCACTAGGTAACATTTCTACTGGTATACTAGTACCAGATGCATCATATAAACTAATTACTTTATTAACACCATCTATTTTTCTAATTTTATCTTCTAATTTAAGAATATCTTTACCATTCATATTATTAGCAACAGCAATAGAATATGACCCCATATTAAAATCATTAACTAAAATATCTTGTCCCTTAATAGTATCAATATCATTAGGCAAATAAACTAAAATATCATAATTTATTTTTGTAAGATTCATCCCAATAATAGATAAAATTAAAAGAACAAATGAAACAATCATTATAAAGTACTTATTCTTACATATAAAATTTCCAAACTTTTTCATCTTTCACACCTCCGACAATATAGTTTATTATTAACAACCAAAAAAATCACTAACATATCTTTCTTAGTGTAGGTTATCCAACAAAATTACAAAAAAAGTATCAACAAATAATAAACTTTTGTCCACTATCTTTACTTTTGTCTGATTAATATTTATAATAAAGACGGAGGTAAAAATGGAAAAAAGACCAGATTTAAGAATTATAAAAACAAAAAAAGCTTTATATGAATCCTTACTAGATTTAATGAAAGACGAAACTTTTGAAGAAATAAAAGTATCAGATATTTGCAATAAAGCTTTAGTAAATAGATCAACATTTTATGCTCACTATAACGATAAATACGAACTTTTAGTAGAACTCTTAGATGAATTAAAGAAAAACTTACTATCAGCTTTAAAGAAAAATGAAAATGAAATTAACACCAAAGAATACTTTATGGAAATGCTAAAACTTCTAATCAATCATATAGACGAAAAAAGAAAAATATATTCTTCTATTTTAGTCAATAATAAAAATGGTATATTAATGGATATTCTTTTAGATGTAGCAGATAAAGACATAAAAGAAAGAATAGAAAATGATAAAAGTGTAGTTTCAAATATACCAAGTGAAGTAATAACAAAGTTTTATCTAGGAGCAATTGTAAGTATAGGAATTGAATGGATAAGAGATAACAGTAAGTATTCTAAAAATGAAATCTTAGAGTACTTTAATATATTAATACCAGAAAAAATATAAGAAAGGAAAAAAATATGGGAAAATCTAAAGTATATTTTTGTAAAAATATAACCCCAGAAAACATTGTTAAAATGTATGAAATATTGGGAAAAGAATTACCTGGAAAGGTAGCAGTAAAAGTCCACTCCGGAGAAGAAGGAAATCAGAATTACTTAAAACCAGAATTTCTAATACCAATAATTGAAAGAGTAAATGGCACTGTAGTAGAATGCAACACAGCTTACCAAGGAGCAAGAAATACAACCAAAAAACACAAAGAACTAATAAAAAAACACGGTTGGGATAAATATTTCCCATTTGATTTAATGGATGAAAAAGAAGACACAAAACTCCCAGTGGAAAATGGACATATTTTAAAAGAAAACTTAGTAGGAAAAAACTTACTAAACTATAATTCAATGCTTGTAATATCCCACTTTAAAGGACACGCTATGGGAGGATATGGTGGTGCATTAAAACAATTATCCATAGGATGTGCTTCATCAAAAGGAAAAACCTTAATTCACACAGCAGGAAAAACAGAAATAATGGAAGAACTATTTCAAAATTTACCAGAACAAGACAAATTCTTAGAATGCATGGCCGATGCAGCATCATCAGTAGTAAAACACTTTAACGGCAATATTGCATACATAAATGTCATGAAAAACATTTCAAAAGACTGTGATTGTGATAAAAACGCATCATCACCATGTATGAAAGATATAGGCATCCTATCAAGCTTAGACCCTGTAGCACTAGATAAAGCATGTCTAGACTTAGTTTATAATTCAAACGATGAAGGAAAAAACATTTTGATAGAAAGAATAGAAAAATTACACGGTTCACACACAATAACAGCATCTAATGAACTAGGAATAGGAAAAGAAGAATACGAACTTATCGAAATAAAATAAATAAAAAAAATTTATAAATTAGAAAGTAAAAAAACAATTGACTATTATTACTATTTAATTTAAAATAAATATTAGAATAAATACTAAAAAAAAGATAATTGAATATATAAATTATATATCAATCACAATATGAAAAGGAAGGTGAACATATGGCATTAATAAAATGTCCAGAATGCGATAATAAAATAAGTGATAAAGCTATTACATGTCCTAAATGCGGTTATGAATTAAAAAAAGAAAAACCAAATATAAAACTAAATATTCCCCAAAATAAAAACTTTACATACCTGGTAATAGCATTAATTGTAGTTATCGGAGGACTTTTAATCTATAATGGATACAATAAAAAAACCACAACTCCAAATGAAAATCCATTAACTCCATCATCAAATGGATATTCCATTTATAAAGATTCATACTTAGGAATTTCCTTTGAAATACCTAGTGATTATAAAGTAACAAAAGATAATGAAGGCTTTATATACGTGGGTAAAAATATAGATAATAACGGTGCATTAATTCCATATATAATAATAGGTAGATACGATAATTTCAATAATGAAGTACAATTTTTAAATAGTTTCACTAACTATATGAAACAACAGACCAGTGACTTAAAAATAATAATTGATTTAGTTTCAGGTGTAATAGGTAATAAAACTGTATATGGTATTGCTTACAGTTATACTAGTAGCAATCATTTAATTATAGATAATAGATATGCAACTGTTATAAATAATAAAGTATATATGGTAGGTTCTAAAGAAGAAAATACTAATACAGCTGAAATCAATAATATAGTAGAACACATATTATCAACATTAACAGAAGGAGGAGTATAATATGGCATTAATAAAATGTAAAGAATGTGGAGAAAGCATTTCATCAAGTGCAAAAATATGTCCCCATTGTGGCATAAAAATAAATACCCAAACATGCCCAGAATGCGGTAAAACTCTAAAAGGAGACGAAAGCACTTGCCCAGAATGCGGATGTCCCATAAGTAAAAAAAATCCAAATAACATAATAACAGAAAACTTAGATAAAATTACTGGTGCAAATAGTAAAAACTATGTAACATTTAAAGATTTATTCAAAAATACTTTCAAAAAACACACAGAAGAAGAATTAGATGAAATATTTGTTTGTGGTTCAGAAAAAACAACCCCAAAAGTAAAAGATATTGACCCTAAAAAAGCTAGTGCTTGGGTATACTTTAAAATTTTAGTCTTTTTCATCATTGCATATATACCTACTAGAATTGGTTTTATAACTTACGGAAATACAAATTTCTTACCAGCCATGATTATGCTAGGAGCATTTGCCATTCCTGTAACTGTACTTATATTCTTCTTTGAAATAAACTTATTCAAAAACATTCCATTTTATAAAGTTATAAAATACTTTATCTTAGGAGGAGCCCTAAGCTTAATATGTGCCATATTATTCTTTTCGCTTGACTTTAATACAGATATAGCAACATACTCAGGCGCTTTGATGGTAGGACTTATAGAAGAAGTTGCTAAGGCAACAATCGTTGCACTATTTCTATTCAAAAGCAAAAAAAGCAATTATATACTAGATGGCCTTTTAATCGGAGCAGCAGTAGGAGCAGGCTTCGCAGCATTTGAAACTGCCGGATATATTTTAAAATATGGTATGTCTAATGGAATAGCCAGTATGCTTGGAGTAATCAAAATTCGTGGTTTCCTAGCACCAGGTGGACATGTCGCATGGGCAGCAATTGAAGGAGCAGCACTTATGTATGTAAAAGGATTTGCCAAACTTAACAAAAAACACTTAAATGACAAAAAATTTTTATTAATGTGCGCAATTCCAATTATCCTTCATGGCGTTTGGGATATGCCAATTAATTCACCATACTGTATAGTACAAATAATACTTACAATACTTGCATGGTTAGTAATTATCTATTTCATTAATTTAGGACTAAAACAAGTAGATGATGCTAAAGAATTAGAAATAAACAAAGAAACAAAAAGACCAAAAGATTAAATCACTTTATTTATTTTTGATTACTCTTACAACAATATTTATGTCTATTGGATATGCAACAATAAACTCTATTACTCTTGATATTAATGGAGATGTTAGTCTTGTTTCACAAGATGGTTTATTTATAACTGAAGTTAATTAT
>OIYV01001465.1_pt1 | contig 11255 bp, 9 predicted proteins | sample 1588251 | NCBI WGS metagenome assembly OIYV01 (sample SAMN03283282) | human gut metagenome | biome: human-associated habitat; material: feces | host: Homo sapiens | place: Peru | collected 2012
TTACAACATTTAAAAAACTTTTTAAGGATTCTTTGTTTGATTTTTCGATATTATCACCCAAAAACACTACAAAATCTAAATCATTCATTTTGTTCAACTCATCAATTGCCCATTTTAAACTTTGTTTTGAATTTGAAGTTTCATCAAGATTATAATGAACATCGGCAATCTGAGCAAATTTTAAGTCTTTTGCCCAAATTTGCCCTGCTGAAACAAAAAATAAAAACAACATTATTAATATTTTTTTAAACATATTACTACTCCTTAATTTTATTATTGTAATAATATTGTAATATTTCCTTTTTTTCAAATTCTTTATTTTCTATTTTCCCTAGTGTTTTGTTCAATAATCATTGTTTATCTTGTATTTTTTCGTTTTTTCTTTAATTTTCTTTATGAAATCTTCTTATGCAACAAAAAAGCAATAATACAAAATATATTATTGCTTTTTTATTTTTATTGTTGCATTTCATTTTTTACAGTATCAATTTCTGTTACTGTTGCTTTTGCAGCAGGTTTGTAATATCCTTTTGATGTTGCTATTTTGAATAATTCATATTGAAAACTTTCATCATTATTTCTAATTTGTTGAAAAGCTTGTCTTAATTGCATATTTTCAGCTTCTGATATTGCTGTTTGATATGCTGTTAAATCAGATTTTACACCAGCTAAAATGTCATTTACCATTACTTTTTCGTCCATGTTTATTCTCCTTTCTACTAATTATTTAAAAAACTTATTAGTTTTTGTTTTGTGTTTAATGCATCTTGTGCGGATTTTGCAAACAATTGCTTAATTTGTGGGTCAACAGCTTGTGAAGAATAAGTGTTCAATTTTTGGTAAGCATTTTCATGTGCACCTATTAAATGTCTTAAATTTTGTAATTCCATTTGATTTAAATCTGCCATTTTTATACTTCCTTTCTTTTTGTTATTCTTAAATTATATTTTCCATTTTTAATTTTTTTATTCAAAACAAAAACATTATTACTTTTTTAACTCAAAAATATTTTAAGTTTCGGCTTTTTTGTTGTATAAGAGGACAATGGGCGATAAATCCATAATTTATCGCCCATTACCGTTTTATACAATAAAAAAGTAAAACAAAAATTTTGTCTTACCTTTTATTACTTTATCCTATTATTTCTAAATTAGCAAATTTGGCCATAAGCCTTTTATGACCTACTTTATTAAAGTCAATATCAACTTTTAAATCTTCTCCTTCTGGTTCTACTTGATTAATAATTCCCTCTCCAAATTTCTTATGAAATACTTTGACTCCTGATTTATATTTTGATAAATCTATATTACTTGTTGATTTTTTTGATAAATTATTTAAAAAACTTTCTGCAGTTCTAAACATAAATCCATTATTAGTATTATTAGAACTTGCTGCTGCAGTTGCTTTTTGTTCTTCTATTTTATATGTTTTAATATTACCGTTATTTTTACTTCCATAACTCCATGTATATTGTGAATCTTTAAACATTTGCTCCTTATTTTTAGTTTCTCCGAAAGCTTCATCATATCCTTCTAATAATTCCTGTGGAATTTCATTTAAAAATCTAGAAACTGGATTATAACTAGTAGAACCAAAAATAGTTCTTTGCTTACTACAAGTCAAGAATAAATTTTCTTTTGCTCTTGTTATTCCTACATAACATAAACGTCTTTCTTCTTCTAATTCTTTTGGCTCAGAAATAGATTTATATCCTGGGAATATTCCTTCTTCCATTCCTACTAAAAATACAACTGGGAATTCTAGACCTTTTGCACTATGTAAAGTCATTAATGTTACATATTCTTCTCCTTCTTCTAAATCATCTATATCGCTAGAAAGAGTTATTCCTTCTAAAAATGTACTTAAACTATTTTCAGCTTCTTCCTCTTCAAATTCGATGGCAACTGTTAAAAATTCGTCTAAGTTTTCTATTCTATTTTCAGCCTCTACAGTATTTTCGTTTTCTAATGCTTTTGTATATCCTGATTTTTTTAAGGTTAATTTTATTAACTCTGAAATTGTTAATTCATCTTTTTTTGCTTTTAACTCTTCTATACAATTTATAAACTCTCTAGAATTTAAATATACTCTATTTAATCCATATTGTTCTGCATCTTTTATTATTTCATACATTGATATTCCATTTGCTTCTGCAAGTTGTTCAACTTTATCTAAACTAGTTTTTCCAATACCTCTTTTAGGTTCATTAATAATTCTTTTTAAACTTAAATTATCATTACTATTTTGAATTAATCTTAAATAAGCAATAATATCTTTAATTTCTTTTCTTTCATAGAATTTTAATCCACCAATAATTTTATATGGAATATTTTCTCTCCTTAATATATCTTCAATTGCTCTTGATTGTGTATTCATTCTATATAATATTGCAAAATCTGAATATTTATAATATTCTTCTCTTCTTAAATGTTCCATTTGCTCTACAATATATGTGCCTTCATCATATTCATTTTGTGCTTGATATACTCTTGGTAAATTTCCTTCCTCGTTTTGTGTCCATAATTCTTTTTTATATTTTACTTCATTATTTTTAATTACACTATTTGCTGCTTTTAATATGTTTCCTGTACATCTGTAGTTTTGCTCTAATTTTATAATCTTTGTTCCTGGAAAATCTCTTTCAAAATTTAATATATTAGAAATATCCGCACCTCTAAAACTATAAATACCTTGATCATTATCTCCAACAACTGTTATATTTCCATTTTTAGAAGCAAACATTGTAACTAAAGTAAATTGTGCCTTATTAGTATCTTGATATTCATCTACTAAAACATATTTAAATTTATTTGAGTAATATTCAAGAACATCTTCATTTTCCATTAGAATTTTTATTGTATAATTTATAATATCATCAAAATCAATAGCATTATTTTCTCTTAATCTTTTTTGGTATAAATTATAAACAGATGCAATCTTTTCTTTTCTAAAATCTCCATTTGCTCTTGCTTGGTATTGTTCTGGTTCTAGCATTTCATTTTTTGCATTACTAATTTCAGAAAGAACCGCTCTATCTGTAAACATTTTATCATCAATTGCTAAATCTTTTAAACACCCTTTTACTAATGTCTTTTGGTCAGATGTATCAAAAATAATAAATGAAGAATCAAATCCAATTCTATCAATGAATCTTCTTAGAATTCTAACACAAATAGAATGGAATGTACCCATCCAAATATCTTTTGCAGCTTCTCCCACTAAGCCCTCTATTCTTTCTTTCATTTCATTTGCAGCCTTATTAGTAAAAGTAATCGCTAATATATCCCAAGGATGAACACCCTTTTCTCCAATCAAATAAGCTATTTTATGTGTTAGTACCTTAGTTTTACCACTTCCAGCACCAGCTATAACCAAACAAGGTCCTTCTGTATTAACCACAGCCTCATATTGTTTATCATTTAATCCTTTTAAAATATCTTGCATCAAATCTTCCTTTCTCGAAACACAAGGGACAGGTCTCAAATGTCTCATTTTTATGTCGTTTTTTGTCGCTTTTCTTGTTTAATTCTATATATTTCTTTTTTTTAATATTTTAATTTTTTATATTTTTTCAAATGTCTGTTTGCATTTTACTATATCCCTATATAAAAAGCAAGTGAATTTTAAAAATTACTTGCTTTTGTTGTTACAGTTAAGTAAGAAATGTTTATATTTCTTATATTTTTAAATTATAGTGTTGTTGCAAAAATCCCTATAATAAATCCTATCATATTTCCAAGTGCTGTCATCCTTCCTTGATAAAGTTTATTAGATTCTGGTATAAGTTCTCCGAGATACAATATATAACATTGCTCCTGCTGCAAAACTCAAACATATTGAAATTACAACTTGTGATATAGATCCAATAATTGCTCCAAAAAACGCTCCTATACCTGTAGTAATTCCTGATAATATAACATAAAAAATCACTTTTGATATTTTCATTCCTCCATTTTTCATTGGTACCGCCATTGATATACCTTCTGGTATATCATGTAAGCAAATCGCTATTGCTAAACTTAATCCAAGCTTTAATGATGCTTCAAATCCTGAACCAATTGCTAAACCTTCTGGGAAATTATGAATAGCCAAACCAATTGACACAATAATACCAGTTTTTAATAAATTATTTTCCATACCCTTAGTTTTAGAATTTACACTAAACTTTTTTTCTACTAATATATCACAAAAAATCATAGACACAATGCCTATAATCGTTCCAATAATCACATTAACAATATTACTAATCCCTAATGCTTCTGGTAATAAATCAAAACATATAACAGACATCATAAGACCTGATGCAAATGCTAATATAAAACTTAAAAATTTATTAGAATGTTTTTTAATTACCACTCCTATTATACCACCTAATGTAGTTCCAAATGTTCCAAAAAATAGTCCTAAAATAGTTGTCTTTAATATCTCCATAATCCACCTCTTTATATTTTTTATAATACAAAAACAAACTCTCTAAAATATCCTTTATTCAAGTCTATTTTAAAGAGTTTATTTTTATTACTCTTACTTCTTATTATTACAACCTTGGTGGTAATTCCATTTGTTTTATTATATTTCCATCAACATCTTTTAAAATTAATTCTTTATCTGTGAATATCAAATAACTATGTTTAGAATTTCCTCTAGGCAAAGAAATTGAACCTGGATTTGCAAATATGATTCCATTTTCTTCTATAATAAATCCTTCATGAAAATGTCCATACATCATTATATCCATTTTTATACCTAATGGAGGCAATCTATCCATATTATATTTATGTCCATGTGTCAAAAATACATTATAGCCATTAATATTTATTTCTACATTTTCTTTAAAATCAAATTCAGATATTGTCTGATCTACTTCGCTATCACAATTTCCTTTTATCACAATTAACTTCTCTTTTAAAGAATTTAATATTTTTGCTACTTCCATTGGTTTATATTCTTGTGTTAATTCATTTCTCGGTCCATGATAATATAAATCTCCTAATACAATAATCTTATCCGGTTCTTCTTTTTTATTTATTTCTTTTATCTTTTTAGCATAATAGCTTGAACCATGAATATCTGATATAACTAATACTTTCATAAGAGGCTTCCTTTCAATCTGTTTTACTCGTCTCCCTTTAATCTTTCTGCTCTATCAGCAGCAATCAAATTGTCTATCATTTCATCAATATCCCCATTTAAGAAATTCTCCATTTGATATATACTCATTCCTATTCTATGATCTGTAATTCTTCCTTGAGGATAGTTATAAGTTCTTATTTTCTCACTTCTATCTCCGGAACCAACTTGAGATTTTCTACTATTTGCAATTTCACTATCTTGTTTTTGTTTTTCTATTTCATAAAGTTTTGTTCTTAACATTTTCATTGCATTATCACGATTTTGGAATTGTGATCTTTCAGTTTGACACTCAACAACAATTCCTGTTGGCTCGTGTATAAGTCTTACGGCTGATGAGGTTTTGTTTATATGTTGTCCTCCAGCTCCTGATGAACGGAAAACTTCCATTTTTATATCTGCAGGATTTATTTCTATTTCAACATCTTCAACTACTGGAAGTACTGCAACAGTAGCAGTTGAAGTATGAATTCTTCCACTACTTTCTGTATCTGGTACTCTCTGAACTCTATGAACTCCACTTTCAAATTTTAATCTACTATATACACCTTTACCAGTAATCATGAAAGATATTTCTTTATATCCTCCTAGCCCTGTTTCGTTTTCATTTAATATCTCTAATTTCCAATGTTTCTTTTCTGCATACATAGTATACATTCTGAATAATGTTCCTGCGAAAAGTGCTGCTTCTTCTCCTCCAGCTCCTGCTCTTATTTCACATATTATGTTTTTATCATCATCTGGATCTTTTGGTATAAGCAAAACTTTTAGTTCTTCTTCCAATTTTGGTAATTTTTCTTTACTAGCATAATATTCTTCTTCTGCTAGTTCTTTCATATCTGGGTCTTGCATTAACTCTTCTGCTTCTTCCATTGATTGTTTTATTTTTTTATATTCTCTAAACTTTAGAACAATCTCTTCCATACTTGCATGTTCTTTCATAGCTTTTTGCCATTCAGTTTGATTTGCTATTACTTCTGGATCTGATATTATTTTTGTTAATTCCTCATATTTCTTTTCCACAGCTTCTAATTTTTCAAACATATAGATCTTTCCTTTCTTTTTTTGCTTAGGCTATTATACTATAATTTTGTACTTTTTACAAGTCATTAACTTTTTAAGTTTATAGTTCAATCAAATTATAAGGTACTTTTATTTTTTCTAATATTTCTTTTTCACGATTTGTACAAGTAAATAAAATGATTTGATGTGTTTTATATTTTTCATCTAAATATTTTAATATGTTTGTTAAACGTTCTGTATCATAATAAGCAAAAGCTTCATCTAAAATTATTGGCAAATTCTCTTCTGATAATTCATCTATCATAGAAAGTCTTAATGATAAATATAATTGATCTATTGTTCCAATACTTAATTTTGATGCCGGAACATAATTACCACTTTCTAATTCAACTATTAAACCTTGTTCATCATTAAACATAATTTTTGAATATTTTTTTTCAGTTATTTCAGAAATATTTTTAGATAACTCTTGTGTAAACTTAGGGGTTACCGTATTTCTCATTTCTTCATAAGATTCAGCTAATATTTCTTTTGCCAATTCAAAACTTAAATTCAATTTATTTAAAGTTGACATTCTTTCGTTATTGTTAACTAATTCTTCTTCGATTTTTGATAGATTATCTAATTTAGGTTCTATATTTTTTTGATCTAATTCTAATGTATGTGATCTGATTTTTTTATTATTTATTTCATTTTGTAATTTTTCGATTTCATAATTTATATTTTCTAAATTAATAAAATTAATAATTTCACTTTTTTCTATTTTATTTAAATATTTATTTTTTATTTTTTCTTTTTCTAAATTTATTTTTAAATTTAAATTAGATTTTAAATTATTTATTTCTTTTTCTAAATTATTATTATTTTTCTCTAATAAATTAATTTCATTATTTAAATTATTTATTTCCAAATTTATTTTCTCTATATTTTTTAAATTATTTTCATCAATATTTTTTTGTTTTTTTATTTTTTTATTTAATTTATTTTTTGAAATAATAAAATAAATTAAAGTCATTGGTACTGTAAGCAGAAAAATATAATTAATTAATTTATTTTTTATAAAAATAAATTGTAAGAAATTAATAATTAATAAAAAAATAAATACTATTATTATTTTTTTATTTAATTTATTTTTTTCGTTATTTATTTTTTTATTATTTTTTGTTTTTTCATTATTTATTTCAAAAATATTTTTATTTTCATTTTTTATTTTATTTATTTTTTCTTTTATTAATTTTATTTTTTCTATATTTTCTTTTTTTATATTTTCTTTTATTTTTATTTTTTCTTTTTCTATTTTTTCTTTTTCATTTATTATTTTTATTTCTTTTAATAAATTATTTTTATTATTTAAATCTGAAATTTCTTCTTCTAATCTATTTTTATTTTCTTCTATTTCATATTTAATATCTTCATATTTTTCTAATTCTTGTTTTTTCTGTTCTAAATCTTCTATTTTTTTATTAATTATATTTATTGGTTTTTCCCTAGATCTTTGTGTTCCTATTTCATCTAATAACCTTCTATTTATTCTATCAATAGCTCTTTTATATGAAACATTATCGTCTCCTGTTCCCACCAAATTTGCTATTTTTTGAACTAGTATATTTTGCTCCTGCTTACCTAACTTTACCTCTTGTTGACCAACAACAACAGTAGATAAAAATAATTCTTCATCTACTTTAGTTTGTTCATAAAAAAATTCATTTCCTTTTGATTTATCAATATTAAATTCTTTTGAAATATCTTCCATATTTTCATTAAATATTTTAGGATTTTTTTTCTTAAAATCTCTATAAATTTCATATTTATTTTTATTATTTAATTCATATTCTAATTTTCCAGAAAATTCTTCTCCTAACCAAGGTGTATATTTCTCTACATCAGAATATTCTTTTCCTTTTTTATTTTTTGAAATTCCATAAAATGAATTTACAATAAAATTTAATAAAGTAGATTTTCCAGATTCATTTTTTCCATATATAATATTAATTCCATCTTTTAATTTAATTTCTTTTTCTTTTAATTTTCCATAAGAATTAATTTTTATTTTATTAATTTTCAATTTTTTCTCCTATTCTAATGCTTCTAATCCAATCTCTATTGCCTTTTCTATTATATTTTTTTCGTCTTTTGATATATTTTTATTTTGTGATTTCTCAAGCATTTTTTTTACAAATAATCCTTTTAATGTAGTTGTATTTGATAATTTTTCTAAATCATATGCTATTTCAGTTTGATCTTTAATTTTTATTATTCTTTGATTATCAATATACTTTAATATAGTGTATTTATCTATCTCAAAATTTCTATTTCCTATTAATAAAAGTTCTACATATTCATCTTCTTTTATTTCTAATTCATTTATATTTTCTATTAATTCTTCTTTTGAAAATATATTTGTTACATCTATATTTTCTTTTACAAATTGTTCTTCATCTAATTGTACAAAAGTAAGATTTATATTTTCTTTTTCTAATTCTCCTACTATCATTCCATGTTTTCCTGGCTCATCAAATCCTAATGAAACAGTAGAACCTGGATATACTATTCTTTGTTGCTCCTCTGTATTAAAATCTAATTTATGAATATGTCCTAATGCTATATAATCAAAATTTTTCTCTTTTAATTTTTTTGATGATAATATATTATAATTCTTTTCTGCATTATTTCCTGCATCTAATGTAGCATGTGTAATTAATATATTTATTTTTTCTTTATTTTCTATTTCTATATTTTCTATGTTTGAATTATTACAATAAAAATCATCAAATCCAAATCCATATATATCTGCTTCTGGTAATTCTATTTTTTCTATTTCTGAATTAAATATTTTTACATTTTCATTCCAATTAAATTTATTATAATAAGAATTTTTAAGATATGGATCATGATTTCCCGGAGCTATAAAAATTTTAGTTTCTGGGATTTCCTTAAATAATTTATTAATATATTCTATTGTAGATTGCCTTACATATTTATGCTCATATAAATCTCCTGAAATAAAAAAATATTTTATATTATTATTTTTTATATATTCTATTATTTTTTTGAACACTTTTCTTTGTTCTAATCTCCTTAAATCTCCTAATATATCTTTATCTGATAACTTTACAAATGGACTATCAAAATGCATGTCAGCAATATGTACAAATTTCATTTTTTCTCCTTATTTTTCTTAATATACAAAAAATAATCATTTAAATTATGATTATTTTCTTGTGCTTATTCTACTATATATTTTTTACTTTTTCAATAGAATTTGCGAATTTTATTTCGGTATTTTATTGTGGAATATTTAGAAAAATCAAGCTTAAACCACTTAAAATTCAAACAAAATTGAAAAAAACGCATAAGAAATTAAATTCTTATGCGCTTACATATATTTTATTCGTCATCATCTTCAATTGGTCCAAATAATTCATCAAACTTAGCTTCCAATTCTTTTTGCAAATCATAAGTATCATCATCTTCTGATTCTTGTGGTAAAACTGGTGCCTCATCTTCAAAACTATTTAAATCCAAATTCTGTGGTTTTAATTCTTCATTCTTTTTTTCTGGTTGTGGTGCATTATTTTCATCTTCAAACAAATCATCTAAAGACTCCACTTTTAAATTTTGCACTTTCTCTTCCGTTTTATCTTCTACATATGGATTATAAGGATTGTATTTTCTCCAAGTACCTCTATCAATCTCTCCAATATCATTATGACTTATTTCTAATTCAGCCATTTTTTTAGCCATTGGATGTTTAAAATAATAAAATTTATTAGCCTTTACCGGTTTTATTCCTTTTTCAAAAATAATACATAAATCATTATCTAATCTACGTAATTCATCTGGTGTCATTAATGCTCTTGCCATAACTTGATCTGAAACTGATTTTCCTGTTTTCCAATTTTGCCTATCTCTATTAACAGATATACTATCTCTTTCAATAGTCTTTTCTCCTAAGGCTTTTGAAAAATATTCAACTGTTTTATAAGAGTTACTTCCTAAAAATACATGTGTATCACAGTTACCCACTATAGTTTCATGTGATTTTTCATATATTGCTTCTAATTGATCCAAGTTTTGCAAAATAACACTAAATGAAATCTTTCTACTTCTTGATGTAGATATTTTTTTATCAAAATCTGGTATTTTTCCTATATTAGCAAACTCGTCTAATATAAAGAAACATGGTATTTTTAACTTTCCTCCATTTTTATCTGCAAAATCATATAATTGTTGTATCATTTGAGAGAAAAATATTGTTAATAAGAAATCATATGCTGTATGTGTGTCTGATGAAATAACATATAATGCAGTTTTCTTATTTGCTATATCTTCAAAATTAATTGTATCTGTTGATGTAACTTCTGCAATTTCCTTTGAATCAAATTTACCAAGTTTAGATTGTAAAGAACTTAATATAGAACTATATGTTTTGTCTGAAGCAAGTTCAACAGATTTATAATACATTCTTGCTGGATGATCATATGGTAACACATTTATCATATCTGATAATAAGTTACTTCCACCATTATTGCTTGCTGCCCTTACCATTTCTGCACAACTTGCCAAGTTTTGCTCTTCTGGTGGTCTTGCTGCTATTAAATAATATATTAATGCTTTTAATAACATTTCAGCCATATCATCCCAATATGGGTCTGATGAACCCCCTTCTGATTTTTGACCTTTTACTACTGTGTTTGCTATAACATCAACATCAAGTTCACTATTTATATGTGCTAGTGGATTGTATCCATCACTATTAGCTGGATTTACTAAATTTAAAACTTTTATATCATATCCATGTGATTTTAAATATCCTGCTGTATCATCATATAATTCACCTTTTGGGTCTGTAAATACATATGAACCAAGCATTTGATATGCATTTGGTTTTGAATATGTTGCTGATTTACCAGCACCAGAACCGTCCAACTATAAGAACATTAACATTTCCTGTTTTATCAATTGGTAAATAATTTTCTTTCGCTAATATTAATCCATTTTTTTTGCTTAATATTCTATATTGTTCTCCCGGTTGACACCAGTCACTTGAACCATGTTCTATTTTATCATATGCACTTTTTGGTAATGTTTTATATATTGCA
>OIYV01001467.1_pt1 | contig 11251 bp, 7 predicted proteins | sample 1588251 | NCBI WGS metagenome assembly OIYV01 (sample SAMN03283282) | human gut metagenome | biome: human-associated habitat; material: feces | host: Homo sapiens | place: Peru | collected 2012
TTGCCGCTGGCTCGGGTTTATTTTGAGATTATGGAGTGCACAGACAGCAAGCAATACGGTACCCGGACTCTGGACGGTGACCGATTTGAGATTGAGTTCAAAAATGTGTCGTTCAAATATCCGGGCGCAAATCAATATGCCCTGGAGAATGTGAGCATTAAAATTGAGAACGGCAGCCATCTGGCCGTGGTGGGCAGGAACGGCAGCGGCAAAACCACCTTTATCAAGCTGATGTGCCGCCTGTATGATGTGACCGACGGCGAAATTCTCATCAACGGCGAGAACATTCAGGCATACACCAAGGAGAGTATTATAAATCTCTATTCTGTTGTTTTTCAGGATTTCAAAATCTTCTCTGTTTCCATCAAGGACAATGTTTGCGCAAGCACGGCCTTGGATACGGATAGGCTTTATACCTGCCTTGAAAATGCCAACATTAAGGAGCGAGTAGAGCGCCTGCCGAATAAGGAAAATACCTATCTTTATCAGGATTTGAAAAAGGACGGCGTAGAGATCTCCGGCGGCGAGGCGCAAAAGCTGGCCCTTGCCAGAGCGCTCTATAAGGACGCGCCGGTGGTGGTGCTGGACGAGCCTACGGCGGCGCTGGATCCGATTGCGGAGAACGAGATTTACAGCCGCTTCAATTCCTTTGTGCAAAGCAAAACGGCCATTTACATTTCGCATCGGCTGTCCAGCTGCGTCTTTTGCGATACCATCGCCGTGTTTGATCACGCAAGGCTGGTGGAAAGCGGCACGCACACAGCGCTTTTGGCTGCTGACGGCCAATATGCAGCGCTTTGGAACGCGCAGGCAAAGTATTATGTGTAGTCTGCAGCAGCACAACCATGCCGCTCCCGGCGAAAACGAAAAAATGAAGGAAAAAGCAAAAAACAGACATTCGCACGGATGTCTGTTTTTTCTTGCAAAATGCGGCAGCGGTTTTATTGACATCCGTCCAAAAATGTGATTTGATATACACAGAGCGCTTTTGTATTGTAAAGACAGTCGGGGCGCGCACAAAACAGCTTCAGATTGCAAAATGACATTTTGCGACCATGTTATGCTTTTGACGGCAGGAGGAGATTTTTATGAATAGAAAGAATGTAGGTATAGCTTTCGGCGCGCTTTGTGGGCTGGCAGCTTTAACTGCAACGGCAGCAGAAATATTTTATGACATCTCAATCAACACGAAATCGCCTATCCATATGAGCAAACTCAACAACTTGGTTCAAAAAGCCACGAATACTGCCGGCGATGAAGAGGAAGCAAGTGCAAAATACAGCGGTATGACAGGCACGCCGGAAATCAAAGAATGGTATGCTACACACGGCGAGGATGTGTATATTCTGTCTGATTCGCTGCGCCTGCACGGAAAACGGTTCAAAAATACCGGCACAAAATATGTTCTTGTATGCCACGGCTACACAAGCAAGGCCAAGCATATGGCCGGATTTGTTCATAAATTTTACGCCCTTGGTTATAATGTTTTGGCAGTAGATGCAAGAGCCCACGGCGACAGCGAGGGAACAAAAATCGGTATGGGCTGGCCGGAGCGTATGGATATTATAAAGTGGATAAACCGGATCCTTTCATGGGAGCCGAACGCCCGGATCGTTCTGCACGGTGTATCCATGGGGGCGGCAACGGTTTTGATGGCGTCAGGTGAAGATTTACCCGGAAATGTGAAGGCGGTTATTGCAGATTGCGGCTACACGTCGGAATGGGACGAGTTCCAACGGGAGGCGGATACCCTGCATATTCCGTGGTTCCCTGTGCTCAACGCCACATCGGTGTTGTCCAAGGTGCGTGACGGGTATGATTTTAAGCAGGCCAGCGCCCTTGCGCAGGTGAAAAAGAGCCGCATACCAACGCTGTTTATTCACGGCTCGTCGGATGAGCTTGTGCCGTACAGTATGCTGGGCGAATTGTATGCGGCTGCAGCCTGCGAAAAAGAGGAGCTTACCGTAGAAGGCGCAGGCCATGCGCTCTCGTCTTCTGTTGCGCCCACGCTGTATTGGCGTACAGTCGAGGATTTTATCGCAAAGTATTTAGATAGGTAAGCTAAATTGATTTGCCATTTATGCGGCAATATGTAAATATAAACGCCCGGGAGAAGCGGTTCGTTATGGAGGGTGCGCCGGCGTTTGGCGATAGGATCGTCGCCGATTTGACAGGTAAAGGACCGCACAGGCAAAGCCTTAAAGGGCGGTGTGGACTACAATGTGTCTGATCCCAAGGGCATGAAAAATGTGGGCAAATACACGGTTAAGGTTACCTTTAAGGAGAACTACAGAGGCAGCAAGTCCCTGACTTATAGCATTAACCCCAAGGGTACCGGCGTGTCTAAGGTTACTGCCGCCAAGAAAGGCTTTAAGGTCACTTGGAAAAAGCAGAAAACTCAGACCACAGGTTATCAAGTGCAGTACAGCACAGACAAGAACTTTAAGAAAAACAACAAGACCGTTACCATCAGCAAGAACAGCACCACCTCTAAGAGTGTGGGCAAGCTGAAGGCTAAGAAAAAGTATTATGTTCGTGCACGCACTTACAAAACCGTCAAATTCGGCGGCAAGAGTGTGAAACTGTATTCCGGTTGGAGCAAGGCCAAGAGCGTGACCACCAAGAAATAACGAAACAAGCAGGCGGTTGTTACCGCCTGCTTTCCTTTTTTTATTTCGCAATCAGTGTTTTATTTTTTAAGACAATGCTGACTCAATGAATGCAACGATTCTATTATATTTAGAATTTTCTATTTTATAATAAACAGGATTTCCTTTATGACAGATATCAAAATAGAAATAATCTTTTTTCAGTGTAATATCCAAAGAATTTTTATCGAGATTTAATTTCTGACCATCTGCAAAAATGAGTCTCAATTTATATTCTCCATCATCAGACATAAGTGATTTTTCACTTTCTAATCCCTTATCATAATCACTTAAATAACTGTTAATATCATCAATTTTATTTTCATTACATTCTTTAATGGTGTTTATTATCGAAGTAATTACTTGCTTGCCTGTTATAGTGCCTTTCAATAAAGGGCGAATGTCCCGATCCGTAATATTTTTTCCTTCCGGTAATTCAATAGTATAATCATAGAATTCATCTTGCCAAATCTCAATACCAATAATTTCATTATCGCCTTTTGCTGTGTATAAATTTAATAAATCTTCGATCGTATAGTCGGTCGTTAAACCATTCAAGTAGAATATATAATATTCATTATTGGTCTGAACTATAATTAAATTATCACTTTTGGCATATTTATAAACCAACGCTTTATAAAATTTATTGTTTTCAGCTTCTTCAACGGTCATTGGCACATAATTTGACAAGTCATTCGTAAGATTAAAATAATCAAGCTTACATACTAAATCGCCTATTTCTGATTGCTTTAATTCAATAGTATTATTCTTATCCGCTTTCGCATCTCCAAAATAATACTGCGAATAAATCTTATTATCAATAATAATTTTTTGCGGATATTTAGTGTCTTCAATTTTAATTTTTATAGTCCTATTATCAGTAGAAAAACCCTTATTATTTGTTGATGAATTATGTGTAGTTTCAAAATTATCAGAAGAATTATTATTTAAATATTTAACTGTTGATATTGAGGTTACAAGTATCATAAAACAAGCAGCAAATGATAAATAAGCAACTTTCTTTTTTCTTTGAATTTGATTATGTTTTGAAATTTCTGATTTAACACCGGCTAATGTTTTTTTATACAAATCATCCGGTAATTTTAATTGATCATTATATTCGGTATAATTCATAATATACTACTCCTTTTCAAGATAGGTTTTCATTTTACTTTTCGCTCGTAACAAATGAGACTTTACGGTATTCTCATTGCTTTTCATTATTTTTGCTATATTTTTTATTGGAATTTGTTCATAATAAAACAGATAAATTACAAGTCTTTGATTTGCGGTTAATTTTTTCATAGCTTCTTCTAAATCTAAATGATTAGTTATTGCTTTCTCAAATTTATTATCCACAATTTTAATTGTATCATCTAATTCCAAATTTTGACGTGATTTTGAACGAAGAACATTTTTACTCAAATTTGCTGTTACTGTAAGAATCCAAGCTTTTTCATGATTATCATCGTTAAATGTTTTATTAGAAATAAAATATTTAATAAATACCTCCTGAACAATATCCTCAGCATCATCTTTATTCAAAAGAAAATTGTATGCTGTTCTAAAAACTATACCGGCATACTTTTGATATAAATCATCAAAACGCTGATTGTCGAATTCAATTATGGACATATAATTCATCACCTCCTATAAATGAAACACATATTGACTAAAAAAAGTTGCAAAAATTTTTATATGTATACTGCAATTTTTTAGTATGGGTATGTGTTTACATTAAAAAACGCAATTCATTATAAAATAGTTATATGAAATTTGGAGTAATGCAAATGAAAACTATTAAAATTATATTAACTTTACCTAATGTGAATTGCAAGTAAAAAGCGATCTGATTATTACAGATCGCTTTGGCTTTTTGATGGCTACCTTTGCATTTTTGATGAATAAACAATATAAAAAGCTGAAATGAAAAATGCCCTTATAATAAGGGCAGAGTAAAATAAAAAAGATGACTGCAAGCATCTCATTTTGAAATTCTTACAGTCATCTTTTTTCAAGCTGTTTTTTTACAACCCCTTTAACATTGGTTTGTTTAATTGCTCCCATAAGCCTAAAAATTCAATAGTGCTTCTAACTCTTAACCACAACATCGGCCGGAAATTCCGGATTCTTGAACATAAAATCCACTCGTTATAGTTTTACCCAAATCACTACTGCCTTAGCTTAAATAATACTTAACTTAACTATATTATTTGAATCATCATATCCAACAATATGTGCAGTTATCAAACTATTTTCTCGTTTTTTTTGTTGAACAAACTTGATTTTCTCTCCTTTAATTCCGAGCATTCTTTCGTTTTCAACAAAAATTACGTAGTTTGAAAAATAATCAGGAACAGAAATTGTGTATTTAAATAAATCACTTAAAAGTTTATTAATTGAATAAACACATCGTAAGGGCGTATTAAAATATATATAGATTATATCATCCAAAACTTCTTTTCTGTTGATTTTTGTTAACAAGTTCTCAAACAATGGCACTAAATCTGAATAAAACGCATAGTTGTTATCATCATAATTCGATGCATATATATTAATGTCACTTAGCAAAATTAAATATTTATGCAAAAGTTTTGGATTTGAAATATTAGTAGTTATTATTTTTTTAAATAATTGATGAAACCAATTCGTATCATATACTTCTTTGGGGAACTCTTTGTGAACAACTTTTTCAATTAACTTCATATTAAAATTCATATCAAAATAACATATTGATTTCAATGCACAATAGAGACTCTCCAAAGGAAATACTTTTGCTATGTTTTTTAGTGTACTTGCGTTAGATACAGTAAAAACATTAGTTTCGACATTATAAGAGTAGATTTTGAAATAGTAGTAATAATTTACTTTATAAAATGAATTCTGTTCTAGTTTGAAAACAGATTTTGTTTTTGTGTTCTCATAAAAAGTATATGGTTTAATTATAAAAGTATTCTCTTCTTTATCGTGCCATATTATTTTTCCACAATACAAGGAATTTGCTATTTCTGGTAATTCTTTATCTATTACAATTTCTCCGAATAGTTTTTGTTTACCAAATTTTCTTGTATACAATAATCCAAGCAAGCTAGAAAAAGAAACTATTTTTTTAAATAAAGAATTCATATAAACATAAAAGACTTGTTCAGTTGTTAACTTAGAATTATTTACCATTTTAAAAAATTTATGTTTATAATCATTCAATGTTGCATCAAATTTATATGTCATATCTATGACATCTTTCCCAAAAGGATTTGCAGAGCATGGATTTAACGCTTTACTGTTTGAATTTATAAATCTTATAAATTCAAATAAAACTTCAGGATAATCAGCAAGGTTTAATACACAATCAAGGAATTTCTTAGAAAACTCTAAATAATACCCATTTAGTTCCTTATAATACTCTTTGTCAACGTGTGGACTAGGCTTTATAATGTTCGGTTCCATATCCAAATAAATCGAATTTTCCAAAATAATTTTCTTTATATCATCATTAAAACTATGCGTTTCAGCGATAGTTTTTAACATCGAAATAATTCTGTCAAATTTTGACTGGCGTTCCAAAAGATATGGTATCGACCCATTATTAATTTCAACTATATTAATTATATTTCCTGTTAATTCTTTTTTATAAGAATTATAATCAGAAATGATAAACCGCAAATTCTCCGAATACTTTGTTTCTAAATCGGTACAACTATTAATTTTACATTCGGTATTAAATCTATCTGATAATAAAACCCTTCCTTCGTTTAACTGAAACTTCATATATACATCAACAAGAGGAGTATTACCAATAACAAAATCATTTCCAGCAAGAAGGCTGATTGTATTTATAAAATCAATAATGCCTATTGAATTATGAATATCGCAATTTAAATATATTAATATAATCTCATTTATTGAGTAGTATTTTAACATTTCTGATATAAGTTCATAAGTATTGTAATGATATTTAGCAACATTAAACAATAACAACTCGTGATGTCTAATCACACTATTATTAAGTGAATAATGCTTTTCTAATAACTCCATTAACTTTTGTGGAGCATATATCGCAGTATTTCTAATAACTTTATTAAATTCGACGCGAAGATTCGTTCTTATTTTGTCATCATTCGGATATCCTGTTTCTTTTAGCGTCTTACATAAATTATTATAATTAGGATTATCGACTGTATACTTTAATTCTTGAACCGATATATACGCTTTTATTTCATTGGTGCCCAAATGAACAATATCAAAATATGAATTTAAAAAACGCCTCCACGCATAAAAAATCTCTTTTTTCTTTTCTAAATCATTTTTTAACAAAGATTCATCATCTGAGACATACTGGCTAAAAAACGATTTTTTAAGAAATTGTATCGCCCAATAATTATCATTGCAATTCTTTAAGATATATTCTGCAATCTCATTATAAGAAACACCAATAATTTCATAAATATCAACATTTACAAATAAATATGTAAAATAAAGTAAAAACTCAAACGAATTATGTCTATATATTCTGTTTAACAAAAACTTTTTTATGCAATCCCAATATTGTTCGTCTATATCATTGTATTTTTCTCTTACAGAACCGTGAGACGCATAATATGCTCTATAAAGCATTGCAAGGTGTTTGCTTTTTATCTCTTCCTCAACATCATCACATTCTTCCAACAATTTAAATAATATTAAAAAAACATTATAAAATGAGCTGTCTGATACGGTATCATAATAAATACTTGGTTCAAATATTTGAATTTTCTTTTCTTTTTCTAATAAAGATGAAACAGTAAAGCCTAGATGTTCATAATAATCTTGGCAGATGATTGCAATTCGTATAAATAAATTGCAATCATCAACATTCGAATCATCCATTTGTTCAACAAAACTATTCAAATACTCTGACTTTATTATTGAATAAATTTCTAACAAATTTTTTCTTTTACAAAGATAAGCAATATATGAAATTTCTAGATAACGATCTTGCCTCGCTAATAAATTGACCGCTTTCACTATTTCATCACTATTTAATTTTTCAAACCACCTTCTAAGCATGTTTGAACTGATATCTCTGTTGTTTTGTTTATTAATCCATTTTTCAAATTTATTAATCATAGGTTTTCTATTAAAGCATCCTCTATTTCTTCTTCGAATGAATTTTCTATAGAAAGCATTTGAAAAAAACTTTCCATTTCTTTTGATTCAAATGCATATTTTTCTGTTATCCTAATTGCAGAATCGTTTTCATCTTCATTAACACAAATCAAAAAACCAAGTTCGCAAATCAGTTGAAGACATTCAGTGGTATCGGTTGAAACAAGCCCTAGACTCTGTCTTACAGAAGCAAATAAGCGAAGTATTTTTGCTCTTGACCATGGAGAGCCTTCTAATGATGATAAAGCCATCAAAAAATAGTAAACTGATTCTACCAAGTTGTTCTTTTTTTCTTCTTTTTCACGCATAAGTAAATATTCAACATAATCTCTCGTCAAATCATCTGAAACATTCCCTTTATAATTCGCAAGTGTTATTATCCTGCACAATCGAATTGGAGAGGCATTATTGTCGAAGTAATGTATATCGTTTTCCAATTTGTTTAGTAATTGTGATTTGCAGTTATCTTCAGCATATTTGTTAATAAAACTACGATAATCACTCTTATTCATTTTTTTGGGCTTAAAAACTTTAAAACTGTGATTAAGTGAAACATCCGAATATATTCCTGCTCTATCCGTTACCACAATAGTAAGCTTAGGGTAATTTGTAATAAGAACATCAATATGTTTTGAAACAGCACGCTTAACTTTTAAATCACGTATCTCATCATATCCGTCAAGAAGAAGAACAACAGCATTTGTTTCAATAATATTATAAAATTCTTCAGTCGAAATATTTAATCGTTCACATATTGCTTTTTTCAATGCCTCATCGCCATTATCATTCACATATGCCAAATGAATATAAACAGGAATATAGCCTGTTTTTTTATTTGCAATATTAGTTTCAAGGCTTTTCAAAAAATATGTTTTTCCCGTTCCGGCTCTTCCTACTAATTTGATCTTTTCACATATAAATGAATTATATTGTGACGCCATAATTACATTATCATCATTATTGCTAAATCTTTCCCATTGTAAATCAACATATTTATCTTTAATAAGCTTATTTTCTTTTGATATATCTGAAAAATATTTTTTTGAATCAATAGCCTCTAGTGCGTGTTGCGCATTCCAGGTTTTTATAATAACAGATTGAAACTTTTTTGCTATATAAAGATAAGAACACAATATTCTCATTACAAATGGAAGAGTTTCTGCATACGGAATTGTTTTAGCTTCATGACCTTTTTCATTACGATGTATATAAGCAAAACGATAATATTTTTCAGGTATAGGATATGTGTCCCATTTTGGATCATTAAGACTTTTTGTTGATGATATAGGTATTATGTTCAATCCATCTCGCATATAATAGGACAGCATATTTGCTGGATCAAGATTGTCAATATTATTTACAATGCAATAAATATGTTTACAATATTGTTCAATAAGAACCAGATTTGATGCCATTAAACCGTCATAAGGATGTTCACTGGCGTTATCTAGTGCTTTTTTCATTAAAATTCCAATATCTTTAACATCTTCTGCACTTTTTATTTCAAGAGATTTATCAAAAACTGAGATAATTTCATTAAGGTTTACATTTAGATTTTCCTTAAGCATCTCATTTTCTACAAGCTTTTTAATCCATTGTTTTGATTTATCAGTTAACATAGTCATCTCTCCACATATCGCTTTTTAAACTATTATATCACAACCTATTATATCACAACATCGCAACAAAGTAAATAAATTTTTGCCCTACAATTATGTTTGTAAATTGCAATATTAAACATCTTTTGAAGAAAGTTTAAATATTCTATTGTTCTTAAATGGCATAGCAAAAAGTAAATAAAGAATATTATTCCGAACTTGAAAAACAATATTTTTCTTCAAATAAATTTATTAACATTTAAGTTGATTATAGAAATGAAAATTATATTTTTATAAAAATGCTGAATTCAATCAATGACAAGCCTATATTTCGCAATGAACTTCCAATCACAACGAAAAATGATAAAAAAGGTCACGGAATTAATTTGAGCGATGTCTCTCAAAAGTCTTAGTCATAATTACCCGAACACCGCCGTAAAAAGCAGTATTCGGGCATAAAAAAGCCTCGGAACACGAATGTTCCGAGGTATTGGCAGATTATATCAACCTATCAATTCTTTAAGGTGGAGATTTGTCCAATGGTATCAGATGAAAATTATTCGTGTTTTGCGGCGAATTCTTTTAATAATTTCATTGCAATGACATCATGCTTTTTCGAAAACATATGCCCTCCGCCATCTATAAAATGCAGTTGCACCCGTTTGGACTCTTGCATTCCGATGGGCATCGTACTTTTATATGCTTCTGCCGCACGGTTGGCATAAGAAACATTTACGATTTTATCCTTTGTACCATGCACAATGCACACCCTGCCGGCGTAGTTCTTAATTTCTGCAAAGGCATCCATTTGCATGACATCCATTGCATAGCAACGCCCCAATTTCATCAGTCCGCAGCGGAAAGTATCGGGGACATTTTGCGGATCAAATCTTACCATCATCATTTTTCCGGCTCTGGCGTCATCCGGGATACACAATGCCGGATAAAACAGGACAAGTTTTTCTATCGGAAAGTTGTTTTTTGCTGCCACCAAAGCAGACACAAAACCGCCCTGACTGCATCCCATCAATAAAATTTTTTCAGAATCTGTATAGGAAAGAGTTCTAACATATTCAATGACCGCTTCCAGATCTTTGGTTTCTGTCAGCACAGACATCTCTGTAGTTTTTCCGTCACTTTTTCCACACATAACAGAACCGCCACAAAAATCAAATGTAAATGCAGCATATCCCATTTCAGCCAAAAAAGCCGCATAATGTTTCACACTGTCTTGCCATGCCATAAATCCGTGACATACGATTGCAATTGGAAGATGATCTCCTTTTGGACGGTAGATTGTTCCACGAATCGTCAATCCATCTCTTTTGCATTCAAAGGTGCTTTCTGTAATTCCATCTGACAAAACAGGTTTCTTAAAAATCATAATTTTCTCCAAATTCAGTGGTATTTTGTTTTTGCTGCATCGGCTATATTTTTAACACTGATTTTGTGTAAATGTTTTAGCCAATAGCTATTTTGCTTGTTATAATCATAAGCACGGAAAACACAAAGGAGCATTCTTTCATGATCGACATATTGTTCTTTGGTTTACTGTTAGCCCACACTGTCATAGTACAATAATGCCATTACTTTGTCAAGAACCGGAATGATGTTACGGGTTTAATGGCATTATAAACCCGTAATAAGAACATCACCCATTTACAAAATCACAGATTTTGAATGGGTCCCGATAACCTTGTTACTCGCTTCGCTCGTAATAACGATTCTTCGAATCCTTAATTTCTTTTTGTAAAAGAAAAAACGAGATACTCGCTTGAGTATCTCGTTCCTCTTTGGCAGAGGTATAAGAACCTGAACGCAAGCGTTCAGAACCTTGTTACTCGCTTTGCTCGTAATAAC
>OIYV01001469.1_pt1 | contig 11237 bp, 10 predicted proteins | sample 1588251 | NCBI WGS metagenome assembly OIYV01 (sample SAMN03283282) | human gut metagenome | biome: human-associated habitat; material: feces | host: Homo sapiens | place: Peru | collected 2012
TTCAGACATCTCTTCAGTTTGTGTCTCATCCACAATTTCTAATGGTTCAACAATTTCTTCTTCAACCTCAGCTTCCGTTTCAACTTCAACCTTTGTTCCACAATTCGAACAAAACTTTGCATCATCGCTTAATTTGTGCCCACAATTTTTACAAAACATAAATAATACTTCCTCTCCGTAGTAATATACTTATTATAAAATGAATGGAAATATAACTCAACAAAAAAAATAAAGCTCGAGAGATTCCCGAGCTATTATAAACTATTGTTTTTTACTTCTACGCTTAGCTTCCACTATGCCTAGAGCTGCAACACCCATCATAGCTATATTTAAGCCAGCTTGTGTTTTGACTCCTGTATTCGTTGAAGATGAAGTCGTCGCATTATTCTTTGTAGGTGATGAAGCATTTTCTGTTTTTGCAGCATGCTTAGAAGTTTCTTGAATATACGCATCCAAAGCCTTCATTGTATCATCATAAACCTTTTGTGCCTGTGCCTCATCCTTTTTAGCCTCTTCATATACCGCAAGTAATCTTACATACTTGATGTTTGCGTTGGCATATTGCGCATGAAGCTTATCAAATGCATCAACGGATTGAGCTAATGCATTAAGGTATGTCAACAATTCTTCATCTGTAATAGATGATACATCTGCCTGAGTACCCTTTTCCTTTACTTCATTGATAACAGCTAAGACTTTCTTTTGATAATCCATATTCGCATTTAATGTCTTCTTGTTTTCTAAAAATTCTGCAATTTCATCCGAAGTCTTTTGCATATGAGCCTTCGCCTTTTCTTGATCCAAAGTATATCTTTCAACCAATTTAGCTTGGGCTTTTACATCAGCATTCGCATCTTCAGCAGCTTTTAAGGCATCGTTATAAGCAGTTAATGCATCATTCGCATTCTTTAAAGCCAAATCCTGTTGTGCAAGTAATGAAGCTGCAGATTCCAATGCAGTATTTGCAGAATCAGAAGCAGTCTTGGCTTTATCCTTTGTCTCAACAGAAGCATCATATGCATCACTAGCAGTTTTTAATGCATTTGAAACATTCGTTAATTTCTTTTGAGATAAAGCGAGTGCATCCTTGGCATCTTTTAATTGTTTTTCAGCATCTTCCTTGTTCGAATTCCAATTATTAATCTTCTTCGTTAATTCCTTAACTTTAGCTTTTTTAGATTCAACAGACTGATCCGCTGTATTTTTATTTAATGTAGCTGTTTTTAAACCTTTTTCTTTTGTTTCAACATTTGATTTAGCTATATCTAGAGCAGCTAAATTTTTATTTTTCAAAGCCTGTGCATCATTCTTAGCTGCTTGTTTAGATGCAACATCTGTATTTGCCAAGTCAAGAGCAGTCTTAGCAGTGTTTACTTTCTCTTCTAATTCTACTTGTTTAGAAGTTGGAGTAACCAATTGATTTTTAATATTAGCCAATTTTGCATTTGCAGCATCCAAAGCCTTCTGTGCCTTTTCTACAGCCGAATGATCCTTATTGTCTGATGCATTCTTTACAGCATCTTGTTTAGCTTTATATTCCTTATTCACTGCATCAATCTGAGTCTTATATTCATTTACCTTAGCTTCAAACTGATCCACTGTCATAATGACATCTCTTGAATCAAGTTGACTAAATAGGAAATCTTGAGAATCATTAAATCCATATTTTCCTTTAGATGAATGTCCCATTCCAAAGCTTGTATAATTTGGATGTATAATATTTAGATAATGTCCTACCGCAGAATATTCTTTAGGATATTTTTTGGATAGTTCATAAGCAGACAATTTCTTTAATGAAGCATCATAGGTATCATAAATCGCTTTTTCTTCATCATACCAACCAATAAACGGATCATCATAACCCCATGATAAGTTTTCTCCACTATCACGAACTCCAGAATGTGCAATGTGTGTCTGTGCCCAATCTGAGTTGGCCTGTGCAAGAGCCATTTCCCATAAGCTAACATTCAAAGCTTGTAAACCATGTTTTGCACGTAATTCATTATTCTTCTTAAGCCAAGGAATAACAGCTTCCATATTTTCTAAAGTAGTCGCATCGCCTTCTTGTCCTAATTGAACATATTGAGCAATCTTTCCGTAATAAGAATCATTCTTATCAAAGGCTTTTGCGGTTAATGTTGACAAGTCTTTACTTACATATTCAAAGAATCCTTGTGTTCCTTTATTGATTTGATCAATTGTAGTCTGATTGTCATGAATAAATGTATTCAATTTTTCTTGAGCTATTTCCTTTTCACTCTTATTTGAATCATAGGCCTTTTGCGCATTTGTTAATGCTGTTTGAGCTGCACTCACATCAGCTTCACACTGTACCTTTTGTGTATTTAAGTCATCAATCACACTCTGATTCTTCTTAGCATTTGTATCTGCTTCATCATAAGCCTTTTGAGCATCCGATTGTTTCTTTGTAGCTGTTTCTAATGCAACACTAGCCGATTCAAAACCCTTTACACTTTGATCATATGCAGATTGAGCTGTTGTTTGAGCCGATTGTGCATCACTCAATTCCTTAGTCGCATGATCAAGTGCTGTTTGTGCATTTGCGGCTGCATTTTGTGCATCTGTTAATTCAGCATTTGCCTGATTCAATTCATTCTGAGCATTTGTTAGGGCATCACTACCTGTAAATGAATCTACATTCTTTTGTGCTTCATCCACCGCATTTTGTTTTTTAGTTACTTCTAAGTTTGCAGCATTGTATGCACTATTTGCAGCATCATACAAAGCTTTCTTTGATTCCAAATCACTATTGGCATCCTTTAATTTTGAAGTTGCTGCATCACTAGCTGCTTTAGCTGTATCATAAGCAGTCTTAGCACTTTCCTGTTCTTTTTTAGCCGTTTCTAAATCCGTATCAATCGTATTCTTATCCAACTTAGAAAGCTTATCTTTTACTTCATCAAGCTTAGCCTGTTTATCCGCCAAGTCTTTTTTAGCCTGTTCTAAATTCTTAGCAGCATCCTCTTCATTCTTTGTATAAGTATCCAATTCAGCTTGTTTATTTGAAATCTCTGTTTCTAGATTACTCATTAACTCCAATAAGTTTTGATAATCCTGATTCTTTGCACCATAAACACTCTCATATTGTTCTTGTACAACACCATTCTGTTTATCCTGTGCTGCAATGGCTGCATCCAATTCTTTTTTAGCCGCATCCGAATCCGCCTTCTTCTCTTCCGTAACTTTCTTTACATCGTCCAAGTTACTTTTAGCCGTCTTAACCGAATCCTCTAATTTCTCTTTCTTTGTTTTCTTAGCATCTACATCCTCTTTAACAACACTAGTATTTGTAGAATTCTTTGCAAATACAGGTGTTAAATTCATAGATGTAACTGTAGAAGCGGCTGTAAAACCTACAGCTGCAGTAATAATGATTTTGTCTTTTACATTCTTCATTTAACTTACCCCTCTTTATATTTTGTATAATACTCCCAACGCAATTAAAAAGTGTTAACAATTATTAAATTTTCACAAAAAAAGAGTCTTTGATTCAAATCAAAAACTCTAGTTTACTTTCGTTAAATAGGTCATTCCTTTACTCCAATCCTCAATACAAACCCATTTGCCATGTTCAATCAAACCCCAAATATCTTGACCCGTACTCTTTATATCTCGAATCTTAACAAGTTGCCCCTTTTTTAATATATCTACCTTTGCAGCACTCGTAGAATAATCATTTCGAATCACCATATCATAATTGGCTTCATATGTATCTGTATATCCTGTATATCCATCTGTGATTGGATAATAAGCATCACTTGTATCTGCACTCAATGTATTTCCAAGTGCTTCAAATGAATAGGCATTAATAATGGGTGTACCATTTTCTAAGAATACAGTTCCAATAACCATGGCTTCACAACCACCAAAGCCTGGACTAGCGCCACGTATTTCAATATGTTTATCTAAAGTCATATTATCAACTGTAGCAATCAATCTACCATCCGATGTTTCTAATACAGACTGTGGAAGCATGCCATGTATCTTTAAACGCTTTCCAGCATATTTCTCTGGATCACTTAATATATCATCTACACTAACAGTAGAACCATCCTTCACTGTATCACTTGGCTCTTCTTTAACTACGACCTTCTTTTCTTCATTAAGTCCTAGCTTCTTATCTAATTCCTTCTTACCCTCTTCTTTTGAAAGCTTCTTATCCACAGTAACACGATCTACATTAAATACAATATTTCCAGATTTCTTTTCTAGACTTCCATCCATAGATATCTTACTTAAACTTCCCACATTCTTTAATTCATCCGAATCAATCAATACATAGTTTTTCTTTTTAAAGCTTTTAGCACTTGAACTAATCGCATAATCCATATCTATGTCTAGATTATCTTCTTTACGGAATAAATAGCCACTTGTATGAATGGTTGTATCCAAATAATCTTCTGCTCGATCTTCATCCTGTACGATTTCAGATAAGTCATCCACTATGATATTCTTTGTTTCATTCGATTCACTTCCTAGTAATCCTAATCCTATAATCACAATAAATATCACAACGAACATGGCTACACCCACATAGATGTACGTATGATCTTTTTCTTTTGGCATAACATTACCACAATTCCTACAAAAGCTTTCTCCTTTTTGAATTTCATTTCCACAACGTGGACATACCCTTTTTTTCATGATGATACCTCGACTTTTCTTAATTATAGCACTAAAAAAGAGAATCCGCCGATTCTCTATTCTTGGATCATACTCATTAAGACTTCTTTAATATAAGTCTTATCATCTGTTTGAGCCATTAGTTTCTTTAATTCATCTAATTTAGCATCCACTTCATTTGAATCAATATTCATCTTTTCATGGACAAAAATCAAGTTATTGTCCGTCTTATGACATTTCTCCATTTCCAATGTCAATTCTTCAAACATCTTTTCGCCTGGTCGCAAACCAATTTCTTGAATTTCAATATCACGACCTGGAACGAGTCCAGCTAAACGAATCATTTTATCTGCCAAATCCCAGATTTTTACAGGTTTACCCATATCCAATACGAAGATTTCTCTTTCATTCGCATAGAATCCAGCTTGAAGAACCAATTGAGCTGCTTCTGGAATTGTCATAAAGTAACGCTTAATATCTCTATGTGTTACTGTAACAGGACCGCCATTTTTAATTTGTTCCTTAAAAATTGGAATAACCGAACCATTCGATCCTAAAACATTTCCAAAGCGTACTGCAGCCATGTGAATCTTACCATTGGTATTTCTTGATTGCATATACATTTCTGTCATACGCTTCGTAGCACCCATGACATTGGTTGGATTCACTGCTTTATCTGTAGATATCATGATAAAACGAGATATACCACAATCGCAGCAAGCATCAATCACATTCTTTGTTCCAAAAATGTTATTGCGAATAGCCTCAGTAGGACGGTCTTCCATGAGTGGTACATGCTTATGTGCAGCTGCATGATAAACTACGTTTGGCTTATAGCTTTTCATCAATTTATAGATTTCTTCTCTTTCACGAATGGAAATAATCAAAGATTCCAATTGAATTGAATCATTCATTTGATGTTTTCTTTTCATCACTAAGAATTCTTGTTTTAACATATAAAGCGCATTTTCATTGATATCCACCATAATCAATTTAGATGGATTGAAATGCACAATTTGACGACACAATTCAGAGCCAATCGATCCACCTGCACCTGTAACACACACCACTTTGTTTGTTAGATAGGAACCAATTTCATCTATCTTTAAATCAATACTAGGACGGTTTAATAAGTCTTTGATGTCGATATCCTCAAATGAAATATGATTACTAGCATCATTGCCAACTAATATGCGCATGATTTTTGTTGGTACAGAAGTAGATGTACACAAATCTAATATTTCTTGTTTTCTTTCACTACTAACAGAAGAAATAGTAATAAAGATACATCGAATATTATATTCTTCACAGACTTTTTTTACTTCAGAAATTGTTCCAAGAACGGGTTTACCACTTAGCATTGTCCCTTTCTTTTTAAAATCATCCAAAAAACCAACAACATTATAAGGATAAGCCATATTATGATAGATTTCATTCATCAATAAATATCCACCATTTCCAGCTCCTATAATCAAGCAGTTCTCAACTCTTTCAAGATCCATGATGTAGCGTCTAGCCAAACGATAGAGCATTCTAGCACCTAACAAGAACACAAAACACAATAATTCAGCTAATGCGATCAGCTCAATATTGAATAAGCCTACCTTTAAAACAAAGTAAGACATAATCAAGAAGCAAACTAAACAGCTAAAGAATGTTCGAATAATTTCATTCGGACCTGTATATGTCCATAGTGACATTTGTGTCTTAAACAATCGCAAAACCATAAAGTGAAGTGCCAATAAGAAGAATAAACCTAATCCCAAGATTTTTGTCAAAGTGATAACTCGTCCTGAAATAAGAAAATTATTCTGAATTAAAAAGGCAACAATATATGCGAAAAAGACAATACACACATCAATCAATGATATTAATAGTCCTCTGTATTTTTGGTATATATTTGATTTATACAAACTATTCATAAATAAAACCTCTTTTACAGTTCTTAATTATAACTGATTTTCCATAAAATGTAAAAAAGAGCCCAAAGGCTCTTCACTTAGAGATGGAAAGAAAATAGATTTTAATGATGTCTTCAAGTGGAAGCATCAACTAACTGCTTTATGTCTGTTATTTAATTATAAATGTCTGTCCGTATCTCTTGCACCATACATCAAGCGTCGTACTTCCATCACATCATCAATCACTACATAATAAACAACGTAATTGCGCACATAAATCCGATAGTAAGGGTAGTCACGTTTTTTTGCGGATGGGTATGGTTCAAAGGCAACAGGATTGTTCATCCTTTCCAGTATAGCAGCTTCCACATCATCAACCAGACGGATTGCTGCGTCCTCGTTCTTTAAAACATTCGTAATGTAACTCGCTGTGCTAATCAAATCCTGTTCAAAAAGCGGTAAGTACCGCAGCTTATAGGATTTATTTTCCATGTATAGCTCTCCTTACATTACTGAATACTGTTTCGTGAGAAAGACGTTCCTCTGTCATAGCTGCCTGTCGGTCAGCTTCATCAAGTTTCATTTCTATACTGTCTGTCAAACTTGCATATTCTTCCAGACTTAAAACAACCATAGCACCGTAACCATTCTTTGTCAGATATACAGGTTTCCCTCCGTTTACGATAGCTTCAATTTCTGGAAATTTATTTCTAAGGTCTGAAACAGGTCGAATTTGTATCATGTTTAATCGCTCCTTTCATATCGTTTATTCTATCCTAATTTTATCAGAATATTATCACAGAAGCAATATTAACTTGTGCTTCTACCGAAACATATCGCCAAATGCTCCAATAATTGTTTCCCAAAATCCAATAGGTTCTCGAACCCTTTTTTCGACTTTTTTAAGAAGTTTGTCAATTTCTTCAATTAATCTATCCTTTTCTCCACACAAGCTATTAAACTCCTCAATATTATTGTTAAATCTTTCATAAATATATTCAATATATTCTTCCACACTTACATTCAAACTGTCAGGATAAATTTTGAATGTATATTTCATAGGATTTCCTAGCGAAAATTCCACAGCACATGACGAGGTATCAATCTTTTGCAAAAGTGCTTTGGTGGCTTCTTTGTTATAGAGGATAAAGTAACCTCTAGGGGAAAAAGTTCTACAATTTGTTGGATTTACAGATTCAAAATGTGCTTTTTCATCTTCAGACCTATTGTAAGTTTTAAAGGAATATCCGTCTCGGTATACATCAAGATTAGATACTAATTCATTATGCAAATCGGGAATATGACGTTTTAAATTCCATGAATATATCAAAATTCTTTTTTCCAAATCTAATGAACTTTTCGCTATTTTTTTCTTGATAAATAAAATATCTCCTGTGCTTTCAAGTTCTTTTATCAGTGGCAGATATTCATCATTCTTTTTATAATGCTCCCATAATTTGGGACAATCATCTGCCAATGCTTCCTTTAATTCAGAAAAATGTCTATGAATATTTTTATAGAGTTCTTGTAGTTTTGCACGGTCTGCTTGATTTTTCCCAGATTTTAGGCCAAGAATAAAAGTCACCATACTGACAAATAGGCTCGTTGCTAAACTTAATAAAACTGTTTGCATGGTTTGTGACATTATCTACACCCCTTATGCTTTAAGTATCAATAACATTATATCTCGATTTACAAGCACCTACAATATACTTTCAAACCAGTTAATTATTTTTTCTGCTGTGTCGTATTTTGTGAAGTGTTTACATTCTGGTTATTTTTATTCTTCAGAACAATATCATCTGCTTTGATATACCAGTCCACATCCGCACCGTTGAATGTAGCAGTCGCCACCGTGTCAGCCACGGGATTGATGATTTCCACCTCTGCGTTGTAATCAAATTCTTTCAGCGGAACAGAAGCAGGAATACTTACCTGTATCATGCGTCCCTGTCCTCTGGACTTCAAATCGTAGGTGCGTTCCTTGATTTCTTCCGAAACCGTCCCGTCCTCGTTCTGCACATGAACCTCACGACGCAGTGCTGAGAACTTCAATACGCCAAAAGTCTTTTCTTTATCAAAGATAATACCATTTGCTAATCTCATATTCTTTGTACCTCCTTATGCTTTCACCATGTCGTCAGCAGACAGGATATAGTTTGTGAATCCACGGTTGCCGATTTTGTAACCCTCGGCGGTAATCTTCGGATTGATAAGTTTGATTCTTTCCTCAACCTCAAAATTTTTTTCACCAGCAGAAGCAGGAATTGCCACAACAATATCATCAGCTCGCTGCACATCCGAATAAAGGTTGAAGCTACGGGAAACTACCGCCATGCGTCCATTGATCCGACGCTGCTTCACTTTATTTTCACCTGCAAATTCCAAATTTCCGAACGTTTTTTCCATGTTTGGGATAACGTGTTTTAATTCCATAAATGTTTTACCTCTTTTCTTTCTTATTTTATTATTTAATAAAGTGCCATTCTGCTGGCTGGATAGTATCTGTCTGCCTGTGAATTATCAAGGACGTTGTGTTAAGCTCCACACCCTTGACAATCCCCATTCAAAAAGATAGTTAGCTGTCAAGCAGAATTTAGTTAAGCTGTCAGCCACAGTCTGACTTTTTAATCGAGCGATGGACGGACAACTGATTTTTTATGCTGATATTTCATAGATTAGTCCGTTTGGAATTTACGGAATTTCTTATAAGTTGCAAAGATAAGACCAGCAGCAGAAATCCCCATCATAGCGAACAATGCGACAAATGGTGTGTTGTCACCTGCCTTTGGTGAATCACTGGTCTTTGTTGGTGTACTAGGTTCATCTGGTGTCGTAGGAGATTCTGGTGCTTCTTTGACGGTCACCGTCTGTCCCTCGTCTTTGATGTCCTTATGTTCAGCCACTTTGATAGGTTCATCTGGATTTGTCACGTCGTATAATTCCTCAAAGGTAACAAGTGATTTTCCTGCAAGCTCGCTGGCATTGAATGTAAATGCCATCTCAACTTCCATTTTAGAATCGGTTGCATTGAAAGTAATCTCATTTTCTACGCGCTTACCATTTACAAGAAGTTCTGCATTTTCAGACTTCACCATTTTCCAGCCTTTCAGCAGATACTTTGTACCCACTTCCAGACCATCTAAAGCAACTGTATCAACGATAGTCACTTTGTCAGTAGCTTCGATTGTCTTTTTACCTGTTGCCTTATCCATAGCGGTCGTGTGCATGGTAATCACACGTTCTGTAATGGTTACGGTCTGTCCGTCGTTCTCAATGTCTTTGTGTTCAGCAACCTTGATAGGCTCGTCTGGATTTGTTACGTCGTACAATTCCTCAAAGGTTACAAGGTCTTTTCCAACAAGCTCATTGGTGTTGAATATGAACGAAATCTGAACCTCCATTTCGGAATCTGTAGCAGTGAAAGTAAGTTCATTTTCCACACGTTCACCATCAATGAAAAGTTCCACATTTTCAGACTTCACCATTTTCCAACCTTTCAGTGTGTACTTCGTACCTTTTACAAGACCATCTAGAGTGACCGTATCAACGATTGTTACCTCTTTTCCAGCCACGATTGATTTTTTACCAGTGGATTTATCCGTAACAGTAGTATGGATAGTGATTTCTTCCTCGTATTCATCTACCAACGTACCTAAATCAATGACCGTATTATTTTTCGATACAATGACTTCAAAAGCTGGAATCAATTTCAATCCCTTGTTAGAATCGCAGCGTAATTCTTCAATCTCGTAAGTGTCATAGAGTAATGCCCCTTTGCTGTCGTCTGGTTCTGATGTTCCAAACCAGATACCGTCCTCACTGGAAGTTCCAGCGTTTGTATTCTGCTTATGAGATACCCAGTCAGCAGAAGTTTAGAACAGACCGTTGTTGTCAATGACAATAATGTGGCTTTCACCTGTCGTTTTGCTGGTAATTTTAAATGGCACATTTGCTAATCGTTCGTGAGTGCCAGCACCGATTTTGATACCCTCAATGTCACCTCGCTTAATCTGGTTGTAGACAGAGTTTTCTTCGTCAGTCAAATCCAGAACAAAGCGGAGAATCAAAATACTCTGCTCGTCTTTTGGCAGGCTGGCAAACGCTTCGGCCACAAGCTCGTTGTCGATATGTAGATCGTAGCCATGCGACGAGAACACAATGCTGTCGCTTGGGTAACGATCCATGACGCAGAGCTTGTCCAGCTCCGCCTGGGACAAGTCGCTAAAGAAGGCTTCACGCTCTCTCTGGCGTTTCATGTTCCGCAGGTAGGCTCTGGCCTCGTTTCGCAATACCTTCTTGCAAAAAGCATCGAACCGGCATTGCTCGCCATAGTCGCGGGGGTTAGATTCCATCAATTTCACCCCCTTTCCATGGGGGGATCAGGTGGTTCTCTCCCTTTCCGCCAATAGAGCGAATGGAATCTCTCTGGCTGCCCGCTAAACGCCTCCTTTTTTCACTTTTTTGAAATTTCTTTTTGCGCCGGATAGCAGGCCGCAGGAAACAACAAAATTCGCCCGGCAGGTCAAAGACCCACAGGGCGAAACAAAAAGCAATATGTTCTTTCCCTACATGGTATAGTACATACGCACAGCCGCTTGTCCCCGCTGCCGGGGGACGGCTTTTTTTGACAGGCTTATCCCTGTCGGATTCTGTCGATATGGTTTACATTGCATGGCGGCTCCCTCCTAA
>OIYV01001470.1_pt1 | contig 11234 bp, 7 predicted proteins | sample 1588251 | NCBI WGS metagenome assembly OIYV01 (sample SAMN03283282) | human gut metagenome | biome: human-associated habitat; material: feces | host: Homo sapiens | place: Peru | collected 2012
CTTTTTCATTTCTATATTTAAATCGAAGTGTTGTCTTTGAGTTTTTAATGGATACGTTTTATCAATCAGAAGATTATTCTTCTTATGTTAAAAAATTAGAAAAACAACTACAAAATTTCGATCTAACGAAAGAAAATAAAAAAGCCATCAATCATATATTAAAAGAAAATGCACTTAATCATGCGTATGTGGAATTATATGATCAGGATGGGATCTATTTTACAGACAAATCTCCATTAAGCAGCAATAATTTTTTGTTGTTATATAGTTTTGATGATTTGGATGTCTTGGAAGCCCCGTTGTATTATGATTATCCAATACAGTTTAAAAACCAATCCGTTTATTTATATATCACTTCTTTTCCAATGATTCCATTCCAAATTCCTTATATTATTCTTTCACTTTTGATTTCTTTCTCTTTTTATTTGATTATCCTACAAAGTTTTATTCGTAAACGAATTCATTCCATTCAAAATTTACAGGAAGATGTCTTTACTTTAGCAATTGGTGATTGGAATCACGAAATCAAAGTAAGTGATAGAGATGAGATTGGACGTTTAGCCCAGGACTTGAATCAAATGCGTATTGCCTTTCTACAAACAATGGACAATGAACAACAGGCGCGTGTTGCGAATAAAGAATTAATTTCTTCTTTATCTCATGATTTAAGAACTCCATTAACAACGTTAAAGGGGTATCTTGAAATCATGAATTTAAAAAAGGATGATATTAAATTTCGTGATCAATATCTTCAAAAATGTTTAGATAAGGTTGAAGAAATCACATATCTTTCCAATAAAATGTTTGAGTATTCTCTTGTCTTTTCAACAGAATATAATTCTGATTTATCGAATATTCCTGTTCAAAAGCTCATCGATACATTGGTAGATCATATTCAGTATTTAAGAGAAATGGATCTTCATATTTTATATGAACCTCTACAAACTTCTCTATCTATGGATGCGAATTTTGCGATGATTCAAAGAATATTAAATAATGTATTCTCGAATATTCAAAAATATTGTGATCCTTGGAAAGATATCGTGATTCAAACATCAATTGAAGAAGACCGATTAAAAATGAGTTTCACAAATTCAATCAATCATCATTTAGATAAAGTAGAAAGTAATGGAATTGGTTTGAAGAGTGTTAAAAAAATGATAGAAATCCACCATGGGACTTTCTATCAAGACGAAACAAATGATTTATTTACTATTATATTAACTTTTCCTATTCATCAGTAAGAGTGATTCTTACTGATTTTTTTATTACGAAATCAGTAAATTTATGATATTATTATTAGCGTTCGCTTTTTGGTAGATATTGGAAACGTCTTTGATTGAACAACACAAAAAGTCATATAGGAGGAGAAAATATATGCCAAAAACTAAATTTGAGAATATTGTATTCACTTTAATAATGTCTTTTTTGATGGTTTACGCCATGATTTGTTACAACATCGCTTTAAATATGGGTGGAATGTCGAATCAAGTCTTTTTGTTAGCCTTTCATGAATTGATTATCATGTGGCCGGTTGCTTTTATTTTAGAGTATTTCTTTGTTGATAAAATGGCGCATCATTTAGCCTTTAAAGTTGTAACACCTAAGGATCGTCCATTCTTTATCACACTTGCGATTTCTTTCTACATTATTTGTATTATGTGTCCAATTATGAGTTTGATTGCGACCATTCTTTTTAAAACGCCAGGTGTGCAGATTATTTCTGTTTGGTTCATGACTATTTTATTTAATTTTCCAATGGCTTTCTTTTGGCAAATTTGTTACTGTGGACCATGTGTTCGTTGGATTTTTGGAAAACTATTTCACTAGAAGCAAATATAATTGCTTCTTTTTTTTCTTCGTCTATAATTAAATTTGTATTGAAAGGACTGTTTTCATATGAATAAAGAATTAATTGAAGAACTAAAAAAACAAGATTTTAATGTAATAGCTGTGTCTAAAACGCGTACAAAGGAAGAAATTGATGAAGTCGCAAAAATGGGACTAACTACTTTTGGAGAAAATCGTGTACAGGAATTTATAGATAAGTATGATCCAAAATATACTTGGCATATTATTGGGCATCTACAAACAAACAAAGTGAAGTATATTATTGGAAAGGTTGATGTGATTGAAAGCTTGGATTCATTGAAACTGGCTGAAGAAATTGAAAAACAGGCGAATAAACATGGCATCATTCAAAAGGTATTGGTAGAACTAAAAATTTCGGAAGATCCAAACAAAACGGGATATCCTTTTAAGGATGCTAAAAACTTTATTTCTCAATTGCAAGAATTTAAACATATTCAAATTAAAGGAATTATGTGTGTTGCTTCAAAAACAGAAGATCAAGCATTAGTAGAATCTGAATTTGAACAGATGCATACCCTTTATTTAGAGCTAAAAGAGCAATATCCAGATATAGACACTTTATCCATGGGGATGTCTCAAGATTATAAATTAGCTATTAAGCATGGTTCGAATACAGTTCGAATTGGACGCGCAATTTTTGAATAATTTTTTAAACAGTGCTATACTAATCCCATGCAAAATTCAAAGAAAAGAAAGTTGAAACCACAAAACCTACTTATTGTTTTGGCATGTATATGTTTGATTATAGGAACTTTCGTAGTTTTATTATCAAATCACTCAGCTTCTAATTCAGACTCAAAGGCAAAAACAGTCAATAAACATTACGAAACGATTGCGACTGTCATGATTGATGCTGGACATGGTGGTTATGATGGGGGAACCGTTGCAGAAGATGGTACTACCGAAAAAGATTTAACTTTGGCTTTAGCTTTAGAAACAGGTAAACAACTAAAAAAACTAAATCCAGAAATCAAAGTTGTCTATACTCGTACCAGTGATAAAGTGACGTGGCCAGAAGATGAAACAGAGGATTTAAAAGCGAGAGTTAAGATGGCAAAAAAAGAAAAAGCCGATTATTTCTTCTCATTCCATATCAATTCAAATGAAGATCCTACTTGTTCTGGATATGTTTCTTATATTCGTCAAGACGATAAAGCAAGTGAACAGATCACAGAATATATATGTAAAAACTTATCTGGTTTAGATTGGACACATGACCGTGGTACTCTTACAACTGAATTTTATCCTCTACATGTGGTTGACGAGCAAAAAATTCCAGCCATCTTATTTGAAGCTGGTTTTAGTACGAATACCAAGGAAATACAAAAGCTTAAAAATCCAACAAATCAAAAGAAGGTTGCCCAGGCTATTGCGAAGGCTTTCAACAAATATATTACTGAAAATAAATAAAGGATGTTTACTACGCACATGTAGTTAAACATCCTTTTGTGTTAATGTATCTGGTAAAATCAATCGTACAGATTCTATACGATTTTTTTCTACTTTCAAGACTTTAATGCGAATTCCATTTGGTAAAGTCGTTTCATCATTTGTCTGTGGTAAACGACCAAGTGCATCGATTACTAAACCTCCAACTGAATCAAAGTCTTCACTATCTAAATCTAAATCTAAATAATCGTTTAAATCATGTAAACTTAAATATCCTTTGACATCATATGTTTGATTATTTAATTTTACAATATTTTCTTCTTCGTGTGCATCGTATTCATCCTGAACATCGCCGACGATTTCTTCAATGATATCTTCTAGCGTAACGATACCTGAAAATTCTCCATATTCATCCATGACTATCGCAAGATTAAATGTGGATTGTTTCATTTCAATCAATAATTCAGATACTTTTTTATTTTCATACGTAAATTTAGGTTTACGTAGAACTTTCTGCATATCAAAATGTGAAAAATCATCATACATCAATAAGTCTTTCATATTCACAATTCCAACTATATTATCGATTTTTTCTTTATAGATTGGAATACGCGTAAACTTTTCTTCTCTAAATATTTCCAATAAGTCTTTATATGTACTATCCACTTCTGCCATTACAACATGTACACGAGGTACCATAACATCTTTAGCTTTGGCATCCCCTAAATCAAACACTTTATTGATCATATCTTTTTCATCTTCTTCGATGACACCTTCTTCGTGAGAAACGTCTACAATTGTACGCAACTCACTTTCAGTCATAGATATATTTTTATTTGGATCTTGTATGCCCATTAATTTTAAAATACCTGAACTAAATAAATTCACAAACCAAATAATCGGTGTTAAAACTTTCATCAAAAGTGAAATAATCGGAGCATACGTAATTGCAAGTTGATCTGCATTCACTGTTGCCCATGTTTTAGGTGTAATTTCTCCAAAAACCAAAATTAAAAAAGTAATGATAAAAGTAGCAATACTAACGGCTGCTCCACCAAAGGAATAAGCAATCAATGAGGCAATACTTGCTGCTGAAGTATTCACTAAGTTATTACCAATCAATATAGCACTTAGCATTTTTGATTGATTTTCTAATATTCTTAAAGCTAATGCTGCTTTTTTATTTCCTTCTTCTTCTAAAGTTCTCAAGCGAATCTTACTAACTGAAACCATCGCTGTTTCAGCTGAAGAAAAGAAGCCTGATAAAGCTAATAAAATAACTAATTCAAGGATTTGTATCCATAAATCCGAGTCCATTTTCCACACTCCCTATATTTTTGAATATTGTATCATACTCATGATATTCTAGGAAGGGCAAGTCGAATTGCCTTCTCTACAATTTCGATTGTTGGATTTTTAAATCCTTTTACTTCTCCATCCATATTCGCATAAATAATTTCATTTTCTGTATCTAAATGAACTGTTTTAGCTTGATACATCGTAACTAAATCTTTGTATTGAAGGTGATTTCCTTCTTGGTATTTTTTTGCCAATCGAACTATTTGATGTCTCTTTACATCTGAAATCAAACAAACATCCATCCAGCCATCATCAATATTGGCATCTGGACATGGTTTAAATCCTCCACCATAGTATTTTCCATTCGCAAACACAAGAAATCCATATTTCCCTTTTGGCAATCTTTTAGTATCGATTTGAATTTGATAATCTTGACCAATTGGTTTTCTCAAACTAATCAAAGCAGACAATGCGTATGGAATAATACCTTCTGTAGGCATTTTTTTCTTTAATTCATTTACTTGTTTTGCGACTTCAACATCAAATCCAAAAGAAACTGTATTTATTGAATATTCTCCATTCACTTTAATCAAATCACAGTCCATGTATTCTGGATTTGAATAATTTGCAAGATTTAAAAAATCTTCTCGTTTTAAATCTTCAAAATATTTCACAAAATCATTTCCCGTTCCAATTGGAATCACAGAAATAGTCACATTTTCTTTTTCAGCACATCCATTAATGACTTCGTGCAAAGTGCCATCCCCACCACATACATATAAATGCACAGGTTCATTGGATAGAGCATACTTTTTTGCGATAAAAGTCGCGTGTTCAGGACCTTTTGTTTTTTCGATGATGATACGTTTTCCTTGAAAATGCTCTTTAATTTCTTGTATTAATTCATATTGACTGTTCTTCCCTGATTTGGGATTTACAATAAATACATCCTTCATATAATCATTACCTCTTTAAGCCTCAATCAATCTTTGTACACACGTACTTGCGAGAAGTAAACCGGCACTGGCCGGAACAAAAATAGCACTAGGCAATGGTTGTCCTGATTCTACTGGAATCGGTTGTTCTAAAGATGCCACCACCCAGATCTTATTGCGTATACGATTTTTTCTCTTCCATTGACGAATCTGTTTAGCCATTGGATCATAACTAGTTTTTTCTACTTCTGTAACTACTAATTTTGTAGGATCTTTACGTCTTGCCATTCCCATACTTGATAAAAATGGTATGTTTCGATCAATACATGCTTGCATCAAATCCTTTTTACTTTGAATTGAATCAATGCAGTCTACGACAAAATCAATGGGTTGTGAAAATATTTCATCATTTTTTGTTTGATCATAAAAACAGGCATATGTATCTACAATACAATTTGGATTTAATGTACTAATTCTTTTCTTTAGCACATCCACCTTGACTTCATTTACTGTATCTAAGGTCGCTACTAATTGTCGGTTGATATTACTTGGTTCCACACAATCTTTGTCTATAAGAATCAAATGCCCAATTCCGGTTCTTGCTAAAGCTTCTACACAAAAAGAACCGACTCCTCCAACTCCAACAACAAGGACTGTCTTATCATTTAGTGTTTCTAATGCTTCTTTTCCCAGCAACAATTCACTTCTCTCATTTGTCTTCATCCATCAACCATTCCTTTACTGCACTATATATTTCATCTCTATTCTGCGCTTCAAACCAATGTACAGGCATCTGATTCTTAAACCATGTATATTGTCTTTTCGCATATTGTCTAGAATGTGTTTTTATAGCTGTCTTTACTTCATCGATACTTTTTTCTTTTAAGAAATAATCCTTAAATTCTTTATAGCCAATTCCTTGAAAGCTTGTATATTCCCATGTTTCTGGGTTTATAAACAAATCTTCCACTTCTTTGACCAAACCATTTTCGAACATAATATCTACTCTTTTATTGATTCGATCATGTAAAATTTCTCGATTCACATCTAAACCTAAAAAATACACATCATATAATGGAATATGTTGTTGTTTGTCCTCTTGTTCCGATTTTGATGTACCACTATGACAAATTTGCAGAGCACGAATCAATCGTTTGCGATTGTTTGGATGAATTTTTTCGAGAGCTTTTTCATCTTGTTCTTTTAACATTTCAACCAATTCTTCATTCGTTCTCGAATTTAAAAAATTTGTATAAGTAACATCTTCTTGTTCTTCTTGAAATTCATAGTCATACAATGCAGCTTTTAAATAAAGACCTGTTCCACCACATAAAATAGGAAACTTTCCTCTTTTTACAACATCTTCGATAGCCGTACGGCATTTTTCTTGGAACACCTTTACATTGTAAGGTTCATCATAATTTTGAACATCAATCAACTCATGATGTATACCTTGCATTTCTTCTTGTGTTACTTTGGCCGTGCCAATATCCATTTTTTTATACACTTGCATACTGTCACAAGAAATGATTTCTCCATCTAATTGTTTGGCCAACCATACGGAAAGACTTGTTTTTCCAATCCCAGTTGGACCTACAATTGCTAATACTTTCTGTTTATCCACGTTCAAATTCCTTTCTCAATTCATTATCACTCATCACAATGACGGTTGGTCTTCCATGAGGACAATGATATGGTTGTTTACACTTTTGTAAATCTAAAATAACCTGCTTCATTTCCTGCATAGATAATGGTCGATTAAAACGAATTGAACTGTGACATGCCATAGTCGCAATCATATGTTTTCTTAGTTTTGCCATATCTACATCTTGATTCTCCACAAAATAATCTAATAAATCTTGTAAGAATTGTTTTTGATCCACATCATGAAACCACAATGGTATTTCACGAAGAATCAATTGATCTGTTCCAAATGGTTCAAATTCAATCCCAAAGAATGATGTTTTTTCATTGATTGTCATATATTGAGCCAATACGTTACTTGAAACATCCAATTGGATAGGAACCATAAGCGGTTGTTTGTTCGTACATTGAACTAATAATTTTTCGTTTAACTGCTCATAATGATATCTTTCCTGAGCAGCATGCTGATCCACAATAACCAAGCCTTCTTCATTACTGCATAAAATATAGGAATCATGCAATTGTGCTAATACTTGAAGGTGCAAAAAGAATTCTGGACCTTTATCATTTTTATCGTCCTTAGGAATTGGATATGAGATTGGTTCTTCCTGTATTTTTATTTCAGGAGCTGGTTTTTCTTCATATACCTGTATTTGCTCCGCTTTTTCCTTGATGACTACTGGATTATAATTTTTAAAACTCTGTTCAATCGATTTATTCTCTTTTAGCTGTTGCTTAATAGGATATGAATATTGTATTTCTGGCTGTTCAAATACAACGCTTTTCTTTTCTGGCTTACTTACCGCTACTGTTTTTAAAGAAGCATTTAAAGCATCTTGAATTGTTGTTTTAATTAAATCAAGCATTTCGCCTTGTTTTGACAAACGAACCTCCCATTTATTAGGGTGTACGTTTACATCTACCAATTGTGTGTCTGAATCCATTTGTAAAACAACGATTGGAAAACGATTTGGCGGCATATAATCACTATACGCATCTAGTATCGCTTTTTGGATTGCGACACTGCGAATCAATCTTGTATTTAAAGTTAAAAACATAAAATATTTTGTAGCTCGATTGATTTTTGGTTGGATTGCATATCCATGTATATGAAAATCTTCGTTGTTCCCTTCAAATGGAATCGCATTCTGAGCTACTTCTTTGCCATACATTTGGTATAGAATTTCTTGGATATTTCCATTGCCACTTGTTTGAAATACAACTCTTCCATCGTGAGAAAGTTGAAAACGAATTTGTGGATGGGATAATGCCATCTTATTCATTAAATCGGCAATTACAGAAAATTCATAAGAAGTGCTCTTTAAATGTTTGAATCGTGCGGGTGTTTTAACAAATAATCCAGAAACATCTAATTTTGTTCCTCGCGGACAATTACAAGGTTCATCTACATCCAAACTTCCATAGTTATATCTTAATAAAGTACCTTCTTCACCATTACTCGTCTGCAATTCAACTTGGGCAACAGAAGCAATACTTGGTAAAGCTTCCCCTCTAAATCCCATAGTCTGAATATTGAATAATTCTTCTTCTGAATGCATTTTACTTGTGGCATGCCGCATAAAAGCTAAATGTGCATCTTCATGATCCATTCCACAGCCATCATCTGTAATCACAATTCGTTCAATACCACCTTGGTATACTTCAACTTCTATGACTGTAGCACCTGCATCAATACTGTTTTCAACGCATTCCTTTACAATTCCAGCCGGTCTTTCTACGACTTCACCAGCTGCAATCATATTTGTCAAGTGTTCACTTAACACATGTATCTTAGCCATACTTCACACCTCCATTCATATGAAATTCATATCTATGATTCGATTTTTTCACTTAATTTTTTTAATTCATAAAGACAATCTAGAGCATCTCTAGGAGTCATTGAGTCAATATCTAATTCTTGTAGTTGTTGTAAAAGTTGTGATTTTTCTGGTTGAACTTGGTCCATCACAAATAAACTTGGTTGATAATTTTGATTGTTATCTTGATTTTCAAGATTTAATAAAAGTTGTGAAGCTCTGTCTAAAACCACCTTTGGTAAATGCGCAAGTTTAGCAACATTGATACCATAAGATTTATCGGCTTTTCCTTCGATAACACGATATCTAAATTCAATCTCATTTTTCTCTTCACGAACATCAACATGTACATTGCGCATCGATTGATGTTCTTCTGCCAATTCCGTTAATTCATGATAGTGTGTCGAAAATAATGTTTTTGCTCCGATTGCTTCATCAATATATTCAAGCATCGCCTGAGCAAGAGCCATACCATCATAAGTTGCAGTTCCACGTCCAATTTCATCAAATAAAATCAAGGAATGTTTTGTAGCATAACGTAAAGCTGTATTGGCTTCCATCATTTCCACCATGAATGTACTTTTTCCTGTTAGTATATCATCAGATGCACCAATTCTCGTAAAGATTCGATCAAATATTGGAAGTTCTGCCGTTTTGGCAGGAATAAAGCTTCCCATTTGTGCCATAACTACAAGTAAGGCATTTTGACGCATATATGTAGATTTACCACCCATGTTCGGTCCAGTAATCAATTGTATATGTTCTTCTTCTGACATTTTCCAATCATTTGAAACATATCTCTTCTTTTTCATACGATCATCCAAAATTGGGTGCTTACCCTCTACCACATTAACATTGTAACCTGGATGGAAAACTGGACATACATATCCTTTTTCACTGGCAAGAATTGCCAAAGATACAAGGACATCAATTGTAGATAATGCTTGTGCACATGCATGTAAATCAAACAAATCTCTTTTGATTCGCATCAATAAATCATTAAACAAACTTTGTTCTAGTTTTACCTTTGTTTCTTGTGCATGTAAAATTTGTTCTTCTTTTTCTTTTAATTCCTGTGTAATAAATCTTGTTGCATTGGCAAGCGTTTGTTTCGGATGATATCCAAATTCTTCTTTAATATTACCTAAATTTCCATTACGAACCTCAATATAATATCCAAACACACGGTTATATCCTACTTTTAATGATTTAACCCCTGTTCTTTCACGTTCTTTTACTTCTAATTCCAAGATAAAATTTTTTCCTTGTTTCGCTATTTTTCGAACTTCATCCAATTCTTGATTGTATCCATCATTAAAGACTCCACCTTCTTTTAGTGTTAATGGTGGATTTTCTATAATCGCATTTTTTATTTCATTGTATAATTCTTGGCAGTCTGGAATTTCATTAAATTCTGGATATGAATTCAAGGAAGAAGCTAAATTTAAAATAGGTTTTGCGTGTTCCAATGTAGCAACAAGTTGAAGTACATCTCTAGGACTTGCATTCCCATAAGCCATACGGCTCGCAAGTCTTTCCATATCATATACATATACTAGGTGTTCTTTTAGATTCTCTCTTAACATGAAGTGATATAACCCTGGAGCTGTAAATCTAATTCCGTCGAATAACTCATCATAAGACAATGTTTCACTGGAACTTGCTCCGCCTGCTGCCTTTGTCTTCCATGCTGATGTAATCTGCGCCGTCTTTGTAGCATTATTCTGTGTCATTTCACTTCCATTAAATGTCGGTGTGCTCAAAGCATTAGTTCCGATTGCATCAGAACCTGTGTACTCTAATGCAAAATCAAATGTTTCTGAATCATTGAGTAATCCATTTTCCGCAACTGACCAGGTATTGGTAATCTGCCTTCCAGGACCAGAATATCCATTAACACTAATTTCCTGTGTTTGCGAATTCGCTGCAAATGCAGTGAATGACATGCCCATAAGCATTGCTGTGGACAGCATAGATGCTACCAGTTTTTTAGTAAACTTTTTCATACCTTACATTCCTTTCCATATTCTAAAGCAACTTTTTTATTTCTTTTTTTGCATTATTTTCATCAGTTACATTTTTTATTTTATACTTAAGTCCAGTATCAATCAAACTTTTTTCATTATTCATTGTATCTTTAAACTTATCATAAGTATAACCAGTATTATCTAGTACCATTATATTATTTGTTTTATTAAAATCTCCACCGAAAAATGTAACAATTTTATCTATATTTGCAAGTGATATTACTACAATAGCAAGTAAAATATTTACTATT
>OIYV01001471.1_pt1 | contig 11231 bp, 9 predicted proteins | sample 1588251 | NCBI WGS metagenome assembly OIYV01 (sample SAMN03283282) | human gut metagenome | biome: human-associated habitat; material: feces | host: Homo sapiens | place: Peru | collected 2012
ATTTGTTACCATACTTTCTAACATTTGTGTTGCTGTTATTACTGGTTTACCTGCTAAATTACATTTTTGTATAAATTTCTTTTGGAGTATTGGTACCTCATATACGGGAATTTCTACACCCAAATCTCCTCTTGCAACCATTATTCCATCAGATACTTCTAATATCTCATCAAAATTATTTATACCTTCTCTATTTTCTATCTTAGATATTATTTTTATATTTTCTCCACCATTTTCTTCTAAAACTTTTCTAATATCTAAAACATCTTGTGCTTTTCTTATAAAAGAAGCTGCTACAAAATCAAAATCTGCTTTTATGCAATATTTCAAGTCACTTATATCATTTTCAGTTAAGCTAGGTAAATTTAGATTTAAATCTGGAACATTTATACTTTTCCTATTTGAAATCTTACCTCCATGTATTATATCACATAAGATATCTTTATCGACTATTTTCTTAACTTTTAATTCTATTATTCCATCATTTATTAGAATCTTAGAACCTTCGTATACTTCCTTATATAAGTTTTTATACGTAATACTAACTTTAGTATTATCACCTACTATATCTTCATGTAAAAGAGTAAATTCATTTCCTGCTTCTAATATATATTCGTGTTCTCTAAATATACCAATTCTTATTTCAGGCCCTTTTGTATCCATAAGCAAGGCTACAGGCAAGTTTAATTCTCGCCTCACCTCTTTTACATTATTTATTCTTTCTACTTGTTCCTCATAACTTCCATGTGAAAAATTAATTCTTGCAACATTCATACCTGCTTTCATTAATTTTCTTAAGGCTTCTTTACTATCACTTGCAGGTCCTATTGTACATACTATTTTAGTTTTCCTCATATTTTAATCATCGCCCCTATTATTTTTCTAACCATTTAACTAAATTTAAATTTTCCTCACGTAAAATCATATCTGTTTTAGGTACTACTCTAAAAGTATATCCATAATTTCCACTAATATTCAATTCTATAGTAGCCTCATACTCACAAACTGTTTTATTTAAGGAATCAAATACTTCTACTGAAATACAATTCATAGGTAAAATTTCTTTTTCCTCTATTACTCCTGAACTTAATATTTTGCCATAATATAATTGTACTTCTATATCTTCCGAACTTATATTTTCTAATTCTACTCTACATTTTACTGTAATAGCATCTCCAACATTTGTTATTGTATGCTCTAAATTATCTACTTGTTCTAATTTCATTTTATCCCAATTATTACGTAAATTTTCTTTCCACTTTATATATTCTTCTATTTCTGCTGTACCTTCATAATGATTTTGTGTCAATTCACAAAGTGGCATATATAGTTTTTCGGTATATTCAACAAGCATTCTTGCGGTACTATATCTCCAAGAGTTTGATATTATAGATTCTTTCATTATTTTTAGCCATTCATCTGAAAAGCCACTTCTATTTAAATTATAATAGATTGGAATAATTTCTTTTTCTAATATATCGTAGATACTTTCACTGTCTGCTCTATCTTGTGCTTCATAAGACTCATACATTGCATTTGTTCCTATAGCCCAACCATTCTTTCTTTTAGCATCATAACCTTCTGCCCACCAACCATCTAAGACACTAAAATTAATAACTCCATTGGCTGCAGCTTTTTGACCACTTGTTCCAGAAGCCTCCATAGGTCTTCTAGGATTATTTAACCAAACATCTACACCACTTATTAAATATCTTGCAACAGCTATATTATAATTTTCAATCACAAATATTTTTCCTTTAAACTGTGGCATTTGAGAAATTTCATTAATATATTTTAAAACATTTTGACCTTCAACATCTGCTGGGTGAGCTTTTCCTGAAAATATTAATTGCACTGGTCTTTCAGGATTACTTAATAACTTAGTTATTCTCTCTAAATCTTTAAATATTAAAGCTGCCCTTTTATATGTTGCAAACCTTCTAGCGAAACCTATTGTTAATGCATTTGGATTTAGCTTTGATACTATATCTTTTATTTCATCATAAGGTTTTCCATACTTTTTATATCTTTCAACTGTATCTTTTTTTACTAATGCAAATAATTTTTCTTTTCTAACAATATGTTCTCTCCATAACTTTTCGTCTGGAATACTTCTTATATCTTTCCATATTTCTGGCTGATAAATCTTATCTTGCCAATATGGAGTCAAATATCTATTATATAATTCTTTTATATTTTGGCCTAACCATGTACAAGTATGAATACCATTTGTAATATACTCAATCGGTGCTTCTGAAGTAGCTATATTACTCCATAATTCTCCAAACAATTCTTTTGAAACTTCTCCATGCAATTTACTTACGCCATTTTTCTTACCTGCTATTTTTAAAGCTAATATTGCCATATTAAAGCCTTTTTCAAGTTCATCATTCTTAGTTGGTTTCATACCCAATTTTAAAAATTCTTCTCGATCTAAACCTATTCTACCCCAAAAGTCTTTAAAATATTTTTCAACTAATGCTATTGGGAAAACATCATTGCCAGCAGGTACAGGAGTATGTGTTGTGAATACTGTCTTTGAAGATACTTTTGCCTTTGCTACTTCAAAAGGAACATGTTCTGTTTCCATTATATCTCTTATTAATTCTACAGTTACAAAAGATGAATGTCCTTCATTCATATGGTATACTGTAGGTTTTATTCCTAACTTATTAAATAAATTAGTTCCTGCCATACCTAAAATAATTTCTTGTCTAATTCTCATATCTTGGTCTCCGCCATATAATCTTAATGTTATTGGACGTATTGTCTCGTCATTTTCAGGTATATCTGTATCTAATAAATATAAATTAACTCTTCCTACTGCTATTTTCCATACTTTCAAATAAACTTTTTTCTTACCAAATCTTACATATGTAATTAAATCCTCCCCGCTCTCTGTTTTAACAGGGAATATTGGTAAACTATATAAATCAATATTCTTATATTCAGAACTTTGTGAGCCATCTGGATTTATTATTTGATGAAAATATCCATTTTTATATAGGAGTCCTACTGCTACAAATGGTAAACCTAAATCACTAGCTGATTTTAGATGGTCACCAGATAAAATTCCAAGGCCACCTGAATATATTGGTAATATTTCATCTAAACCATATTCGGCTGAAAAATATGCGATTAAATCCTTATCATTATTTGGATATTTCTTTTTAAACCACGTATTTTTACTCTCCATATAAGCATCAAAATCTTCTACCATTTTATCATATTTTCTTAAAAAATCGTAATTTTCAGATGCTCTTTCTAATTTTCTTTGATCTACTATTTTTAGAAATTTTACTGGATTTTTTCCTACTTCTAACCATAAGTCTAAATCAATCATTTTAAATAATTGTAAAAATTCTGTGTTCCAAGACCACCACAAATTGCTTGAAACATCGAATAATCTGTTTATTCTTTTAGGTAATTGTGGATTAACTGTTATTCTATTAAATATGTACATAATTATATTATCCTCCTTAGTTATTTTTAAATTTTCAATAGCTTTATTATATTTTATATTATATATTTTGTCAATATAAAAAAATAGGTTTGTAAAAAAAAATGCTACAGTTCAGTAACTATTTTATAAAATCGTGATATATAGCTATTTGCGAGTCAAGACCCGGATTGTGTCACCCTAGATATGTTTTGACTAAAAATAGCTATATATCACGATTTTATAAAGGATTCTGTAAAATTAAAAAAAATTATCCTAACTTATATGCTAGAATAATTTATATATATTTAATTTTAAATTTTTCTATAAATAAATATTGCACCTATCATCCCAATAATACTTGCTACATTCACGTTTACCATTAATGCAAATGTTAATTTTATTATACCCATATCCAATTCTAATGGTGTTGACAATCCAAACCTTTCTCCATATGCTAACCAACTTAAAAAATCTACGCCCTTTGCCGCATTACCTAATAGACCGCCTAATACTAAACCACATAATATAAATAAAATTAACAGCCAGCCGCCTTTGTTTTTCATTTATTTTCCTCCACAATTATTACTAATATTTAATTAATTTGTTTTTTGCCAGAACCAGTCTAAACTATTATCAATACTTTTTCTGTTTTTTACTTTTGCTTCTATATCGTCTACCCATAAGTAAGAGATAAATGATATAAATATAAATATGAAGTTAATTGACATACAATTTAATATTGTTTTCTTTATTTCAGCTAAATCTGGATTTCTTAATGCTACTACATAATATATTAATAATCCTAAAAAGACAACCAATGCTCCAGCTGGCAATAAACTATTTTTTGTAGTTTTTCCTAAAAGAATAGTACCAATTAAAAGAACTAATATTAATAATAAAGTGAATGGATTTGAAATATCTATAATTCCCATATTTACTCCTCCTCTTTTTATTTATTTTAAGACATCTTCTATTAAATTAGCTAAACTTTTAGCTTTTTCAGTTATAAAATTTATGTCCTTTCCTTCTATCATAACTCTTACTAAAGGTTCTGTTCCTGAAGCTCTTACTAAAACTCTACCTTTATTCTCTAAAAGTTTGTTTATTTCTTCTATTGCATCACAAATAATCTTATTACTATTATAATCCTTTTTCTTCTCATTGTCAACCCTTGCATTTATTAAAATTTGAGGATATTGTTGAAATACTTCCCAGATTTTAGATGGTTTCCAAGATTTCTCTAATAAAATTTTTATTAAAAATAATGATGTTAAAATTCCATCTCCTGTATTATTATACTTTCTTAATATTATATGTCCTGATTGTTCTCCTCCTAGTACATAATTTCCTTCTAGCATTCTTTCTAATACATACCTATCGCCTACTTTTGTTTGCTCAAATTTTATATTATTATTTGAGACAAATTCGTGTAATCCAATATTGCTCATTACTGTTGCTACAAGTGTATCACTTTCTAGTTCATTCTTTTCTTTTAAGTATTGAGAGATTATTGCTAAAAGTGCATCTCCATCTATAATTCTACCGGTTTCGTCTACAGCTAACATTCTATCTCCATCGCCATCGTATGCGATACCTAAATCATATTTATTTTTTACAACACATTCTTTTAACATTTCTAAATGTGTTGAGCCACATTTTTCGTTTATATTTATTCCATTTGGTTTATTATTTATAATATCAAATTTAATATTTAATTTTTTAAATAGATTTTCTGCCATCTTATAAGTAGCTCCATTTGCTGTATCTATCAGTACCTTGAAATCATTTTTATTTAATGCAAGTATATCTTTAAGAATGTCTAAAATATATTCCTCATATTCATTATTTAATTCATAAGCTAATGTTAATTGCCCAATTTTATCATATCCTACATTTAAGCTACGTAATGTTTCCTCATCTTCTAACAAAGCTTCTATTTCTTCTTCTATTTCATCTGAAAGCTTCATTCCTTTATTACTAAAAAATTTTATTCCATTATATTCATAAGAATTGTGTGAAGCTGATATAACAACTGCTGCATCCGCTTTTTCTTTTACAGTTAAATACGATACAACTGGAGTTGGTGTTACTCCTAATGATTTTACATTTGCTCCTACGCTTAAAAATCCTGCAATCATTGCACATTCTAACATATTTCCTGATATTCTAGTATCTTTTCCTATTAATATAACTGGTGTGTGTCCCATAGTTTTAGCTAACACAGTTGCTCCTGCTTTAGCTACTCTAAAAGCAAATTCTGGTGTAAGATTAATATTTGCAATGTCTCTTATACCATCTGTTCCAAAATATTTTCTCATTTTTAACCCTTCCTTATAACATTCATTTAAGAATACAGTTTTTGTATTCCTTTTTTTAACATTGAAAGTATTCTATCATATTTTTTTTTAAAATGCAAATACAGGGCGGAGCAAAAATGCTCCGCCTGAAACCTATGCCTTTATTGCTATGAGATACACGACCCATGAAAGAAGCGAGAGAAATGTTGTCAAGAAAAATACCACCAAGGCATTTTCAAGGAACTCAATCAATCCATACATTTTAGTATTCTTGACGGAGCGTAACAACACTGCCAAAATGACAGTTATCACAAAAAGTGCCAATACAATATATCCATCATGGAAAAAACTGCCAACGGCTTCAAGCACTCCCATATTCAGCCAACTGTCGATGTACTCAGACATAACTAACTCCTCTAATTATAGGGTTAATAAAAACATTATTATAATTTTATCACTTTTAAGGCATTATGTCAAATTCAACTTAAAATTGTGTTACCTCTCAAATAATCTAATATATTCATTTTTTTAGCATTTTCTGCTTGAATTTCTAAAATTGAGATTATTCCATTTTTTGCCTTTAGAAATAAACCTTTTTTTGAATCTGCTATTAATACATCTCCATAATTATTCTTATTTAATTCTTCTAATGGACAATTATATTGTTGTATAAAATCTTTTTCATCTATAACTTGAGCTTTCCAAATCTTAATCTTTTTATTGTTTATAAATGTATACGCTCCCATTATAGGATTTAGACCTCTTATTAAATTTTTTATTTCTTGAGCAGTATTAAGCTCCCAATTTATTTTTGCAATACTTTTATCTAACATTGGAGCATATGATGGTTCTTCTTGTCCTACACTCGTCTGAGGTATCCTTCTTATTCTTCCTTTTTCTATTCTTCTAATTGTTTCTACTAATAGTTTTGAACCTATTTTGGCTAATTTATCCCAAACTTCTCCTAGCGTTTCGTCTTCACCAATTTCAACTTCTTCTTTTAATAACATATCTCCTTCATCCATTTTTTCATTTATAAGCATAGTTGTTATTCCAGTTTTTTTATCTCCATTTATAACTGCCCATTGTATTGGTGCTGCACCTCTATATTTAGGAAGAAGTGAGCCGTGAACATTTATGCAGCCTATTTTAGGAAGGTCTAATATTTCTTTAGGTATTATTTTACCATAAGCAACAACACATATAAGATCTGGTTTTTTAGACTTTATTTTATCTATTAATTCATTATTACCTTTTAATTTTAAAGGTTGTTCTATCTCTAAACCATTTTCTAATGCATATTCTTTTACAGGCGAATATACAAATTTTAACCCTCTACCTTTTTGTTTGTCTGGATTTGTGATTACTAAACTTACATTATAACCCGCCTCAACTAATTCCTGTAAAGATTCCCTAGCAAAATCAGGTGTTCCCATAAATATTATATTCATTTAAAATTCTCCTATCTTACTAAAATTATAATATATATAATGTAACTACTCAGGTGTTACTACTTCTAAAGTTCCTGGCAAAATCTTATCTATAAAAACTTCACCATTCAAATGATCTATTTCATGGCATAACGCTTGTGCTAATAAACCTTTTGCTTTTATTGTTGTTTTTTTACCATTTTCATCTAAACCCGTTACTACTACCTCTTCTGGTCTTTCCACTTGTCCAAATGTTGTAGGAAAACTTAAGCAACCTTCTCCTACAATTTGTTTTCCTTTAGTCTTTTCTAAAACTGGATTTATTAATGCAAAACTAGGGCCATCATCATATAAATCTATTACTATTACTCTCTTCAAGATTCCTACTTGTGGAGCAGCAAGTCCTAGTCCATCAAATTTATGCATCGTGTCCATCATATCTTTTATAAGGTCTCTTATTTTATCATCTATAACATCTACTTCTTTAGAACGTTTTCTTAATATTTCGTCATCTTCTTTTCTAATATTTCTAATTCCCATTTATATTACCTTCCCTTTCTAGCTTTTCTTAAAAATCATAAATCAATACACTATTGAAAATTATTTGGATTAACATCTATACTAATATTTGTATTACTAAATTTTTTCTTATTATTTTGAAAATTATCTGATACTTTATTTAACAAGTTTATTATATTATTACCAAATTTACATTTTATTATTATTCTCCAACGATATATATTTTTTATTTTATCTATTGGACATGGTAAAGGTTTATAAATAAATATGTTTGTATTTTCTTTTTCTATTAAATTCTTTATATTTTTATACAGTCTTTCAGATACATTTTTTATTTTATTATTGTCTATATCTGTTAATCCAATACTTATTATATCGCAAAATGGTGGATATTTCAATTGTTTTCTTAGTTCTATCTCTGTTTCATAAAATTTATCATAATCTTGTTTTTTACTGCATTCTATAGCAAAATTTTCTGGATTATAAGTTTGAATTATTACTCTACCTGGCAATTTTTCTCTTCCAGCTCTTCCTGCTACTTGTGTTAATATTTGAAATGTTCTTTCACTTGCTTTATAGTCTTCTATATATAAACTACTATCTGCTGCAATTACACCTACTAAAGTAACATTTGGAAAATGGTGTCCTTTTACTACCATTTGAGTACCAATTAAAATATCTATATTTTCATTTTTAAATTTATTTAATATTTCTTCATGTGAGTTTTTTTTGCTTACTGTATCAATATCCATTCTTATAGTCGAAGCATTAGGAAATATTTTATTTATTTCTTCTTCTAATTTTTGAGTTCCTGTACCAAAATATTTAATATTTTTACTATGGCACTCTGGACACTCTAATACATTTTTTTCCTCGTGTCCACAATAATGACATTTTAATTTATTAGTATTTAAATGATATGTCATTGTTATATTACAGTTTTTACATTTTACTGTATAACCACAATCTCTGCACATTACAAATGTTGAATAACCCCTTCGATTCAAAAACAATATTGTTTGTTTTTTATTTAGCAGATTTTTTCCAATTTCATTATAGAGTTTTTCACTTAATATGCTTTTGTTTCCATTTGCTAGTTCCATTCTTAAGTCTACTGTTTCTACTATTGGTAATTTTGAGTTATTTGCTCTTTTTGTTAATTCTAATAACTCTATATTATTATTTTTAGCTTTATAATATGTACATACATCTGGAGTGGCACTTCCTAATATTAAAGGTATACTATTTTGTTTTGCTATATATCCTGCTAATTCTTTTGCATTATATCTTGGATTTGTTTCTGATTTATAAGAGCTATCATGTTCTTCATCTATTATAATTAATCCCAAATTATTTATTGGTGCAAATATTGCAGATCTAGCACCAATTACAATTTTACATTCTCCTTTTTTTATTTTTTTCCATTGATCATATCTTTCTCCTACAGATAACTTACTATGCAATACTGCAATATCTTCTTGTCCAAATCTTGAAATAAACCTATCAACCATCTGTGGAGTTAATGATATTTCTGGAACTAACACTATTGCTGTTTTTCCTTTTTTTAATACTTCTTCTATTGCTTGTAAATATATTTCTGTTTTTCCAGATCCTGTTACACCATACAATAAAAATTCTTTATAATTCTCTTCTTTTATTTCTTTTTCTATTTTCTCGAATGCTTCTTTTTGTTCTGGAGTTAATTTTAATTTATTAGTTCTTTCTATATTTTTGTTAATAAAAGGATTTCTTTCCACTTCTTGTTCTATTATTTCTATGTATTCTTTATTTTGTAATGTTTTTAATATTGCACTGGTTGTATCTGTTATTACTTCTAAATCGGTTGTTTGTATTCCATCATTTTGAATTAAAAAATTCAGTACTCTTTTTTGTTTTTCAGATTTTATTATCTTGCTTTCTATATCCTGTTCAATTTCTTCAATATCTTTTTTTAAATATACAAATCTTTGCTTTTTATCTTTTATTCTATTTTCAATATTCTTTGAAATAGTACCTGGTGGTAGCATTAGCTTTATACAATCTGATATATTACAAAAGTATCTTTTAGCCATTAGCTTTGCTAGCTCTATATTTTCTTTTGTAAGTTTTATTTCGTTTTGTATTTTTACTATATCTTTTACTTTATATTCAGTTTTTTCTTTTAAGCCTATAACAAAACCTTCTTCAAAAGTTTTCTTATTTCCAAATGGTACTAAAACTCTATCTCCAACACAAATAGTACCTTCCAAATCGGTTGGTACATTATAATCAAATATTTTGTTTAAATTTTTAACATTACTATTTATTATAATTTGTGCTATCATTATTATTCCCTTTATTTTTTCTTAAATTAGTATATCAGATTTATTTAAAATAAACAAGAAAAAAAGACCTTTATAGGTCTTTTATCCTGCTATATATCCGTGCATCGGGTATATATAGCCTATACTATCTGTTGATAACTTAACTTTCATTCCATTTCCGTTATCTACCCATTCTAAAATTACAAATTCCTCATTATTTTCTAGTTTAGTATAATTTTCCATATCTACTTCTTTTGTTTTACTAAAAAATACCGTTGGTTCACTTTCTTCTGTATATTTAAATATATAGTTAGTAATGCTACTAATATCAATTTTCTTCGGATCAGCTACATTTCCATTTATTTCAAAATATTTATCTGACACAATTTCATCTAAACATACTTCAACATTATTTTGCAAAACAAATTTACTATTATTATTCAAGAATAATCTTCCTTCATAATAATTTTTTTGTGTATCTTCTGCATTACTTATTACATTATCATATGTATATTGTATTTTAGTAAATCCTTTTCCTGTATTTTTAAATAAATCATAGCCAAAGAATCCATTGTTATCAAGTGTATATGCAAATACTATATCTAAAAGGTTATCAGTTTTTTCTAAGTCTACAATATATATAGTTGGTTTCCAAATAGATTCATAACTTTCTATTTTATTTGAATTATAATAAATTGTATAGTTACCTGTTTTGTATTCGCTTTCAATTTTATTTGTTTCTAATCTTATTATTTCTTTTTTCTCATCATTATTTAAATCATATTCTAGTTTACTATTCTCTTCGGTTATTACACTTATTGCTGCTTTAGTTAGTTCAGTATATTTTTCGTTTAAGCCTACTATTTTTACTGAATTATCATTTTCTATTATTTGAGTATTATTAGATAATTCTGTATTAGTATCGTTCCTTTTATATAAATAAAGTCCTACTATTATTAATGCAATTATTATAAGCATTATACATATTAAAATTTTAGATTTACCTTTATCTTTTTCCATTTTTTCTCCTTTTTATTTAAATTATATATTAAATATAACTAGTTGTAAAGAAGATAATATTTAAAAAAATATAGCTATTGCTTAAATACTATGTTAGCAGTTATATTTTGATTCCAACCATTAACTTTTGTTACTGAATTCCATTAATTTTCTGTCATTTTATATAATACTTTTGTACTTGTATAATTTACTTTTTCTATGTATTTTTTATATTTATTTT
>OIYV01001473.1_pt1 | contig 11228 bp, 9 predicted proteins | sample 1588251 | NCBI WGS metagenome assembly OIYV01 (sample SAMN03283282) | human gut metagenome | biome: human-associated habitat; material: feces | host: Homo sapiens | place: Peru | collected 2012
GTAGGGAGGATATTATGGAAAACAATGTACAGAATGAAAATCTCCTTACTATAGTTAAATGTATTATTAAAGATATACTACAAAGATGGATCTTGATTGTTGCAGTCATGATTGTTTTTGGAAGTGTATTTGATTTTATGAAGACAGTCACTTACGTACCTCAATATGGTACAAGCATGACTGCAACACTTAGTGGTGGAGAAGATACTTTTAAAAATATTGATAAGGTTCAAAGTTATGTCAATACATTAGATTATCTAATGAATAGTAATAATGCGAAATCTTATGTAAAGAAAAAGATGCCTATAAGTAAGACAACTTATAAGGCAGAAGTCATTTTAAAACAGGCAAATGTAGTTAAGATTAAAGTCACTGCAGATACTAAAAGAGAAGCTTATTTCTCTATTAAGTATTTAAATGATTGGTATAGAGAAAATACAGAACGTTATAGTTTCCCATACAATATTACTGTATTAAAGGAAAGTAAGTTCTCTACTAAACCAGTAAATCCAAATAGTCATATTAAGAACTTCTTGATTGGGGCAGTAGGATCTGGATTTGTATTATCTTGTTTATTTGGTTTATATTTCTTCTTAAGAGATACTATTAAGAGTGAAGAAGAAGTAGAAAATAAGCTAGATACAAGATTATATGCAAAGTTACCATTTGAAGTGAAAAAGAGAGAAGATGCAAGAAATAAGAAAGCGATTCTTATTACTTCATTAAAGACAAGCTTCTTCTTTAGAGAATCTATAAATAAGCTTAGAAGTAAGGTAGAAGCATCTAGTGATAAGCATGGTTATAAGTCATTTATGATCACAAGTGCTTATGAAAATGAAGGTAAGTCTTCTGTGGCTGCAAACTTAGCTTTAGCACTTGCAAAAAATGGCCGTAAAGTAGTTCTAGTAGACGCAGACTTTAATAAGCCAGCTGTATTCAAAATCTTTGATTTAGATGGCTCTAAGAGCTTAAATAAGGCTATTGAGGGTACTTCTAGCTGGAGAAGTCAGGTTGTAAGTGATCGTAATGGTTTAGATTTATTACCATGTAGCCAGGATACATTAAAATCTGAAATTCTTACTAATAGTAAGAAGTTAGATGAAATTATGAAAGAATTAAGAGAAGAATATGATTTTGTGATTGTCGATACTTGTCCTGCATACTTATTAAATGAACCTATGGCTATGAATGAACTTGTAGATGCGACTTTATTTATAGTAAGACAGGATTATGCAACAAGTGATGTTATTAATGAAACAGTAAAACGTTTAACTTACGTAAAAGATAACGTATTAGGTGTTGTATTTAAGAATGTAGTGAGTGATGGTAATAAGGGAACTAGCAACTATAATAACCGTTATGGTTATAACAAATATAGAGTAAGGGGGGATAAATAATGGAATCAAATAATCAAGATGAAATGACGATTGATTTAGTTAAGTGCTTTGAAAATTTCCTCCGTGCATTTAAGAGGATGTGGAAGACAGTACTATTATTAGTACTTATAGGTGTTGTTGCATTAGAGATGAAAGAAATTCTTTTCTTTAATACAACTTATACAAGTGAAGCTGTGTTTGTACCTTCTACTGATTTAACAGATACATACTATTATGATGAAACTCAGGCAAGTGGTACTAAAGCAACACTTGTAGATACATTTAATTCAATCCTTACTAGTAAGGAAATGAAGAATATCGTAAAGGATGTATTGAATGTTAATAAGATACCTGCAAAAATATCAGCAACACAGATTGAAAATACAAATCTTGTTGTATTAAAAGTAACAGGTAAGAGTGCTCAGGATGCCTATAATGTTGCAACAGCTATTACTAATAACTGTGATACATTAACTAAGGATGCTATGCAGGATGTAAGTATTACTTTATTAGATAAGCCTACAATGCCTCAAAAGGCTGATGCCTCACCTAGTTATTTACTAGCAGGATTAAAGGGTGGATTAATTGGACTTGGAGTAAGTGTTTTATTACTAATTGTAGTTGCAGTATTTAGAAGAACTATCTTAGATAAGAATGATGTCAGAGAAATTCTTGGTATGGACTATATTGCGAAAGTACCATTAGTAAAGAAGCGCCATTCTAATAATCCAGGTTTATTATTAAATGGTTCTGGTATTAAAGCGGATTTCAAGCATTCTTTCCATAATATTAGAATTAAGATGGAACAGGATCATAGAAAAAACAAAAATTCAGTCTACATGATAACAAGTACTGTACCTAATGAAGGGAAAACAATGGTTTCTATTAATACAGCCATTACATTAGGACAGAAGGGTTATAAGGTATGTTTAGTTGATCTAGATATGAGAAATCCATCAGTTGAGAAGACGATGAGATATGCGAATATTCATAGAACATCATTAGACTATATTAAAGATGAAGATGTCAACCTAGAACAATGTATTGTTCACAAGGATGATATAGATGTTATATTTGGTAGTGATATTTCAGTTGATGGTTCAACTGAATTGTCTAAACCAAGATTAGAAAACTTAATTGAAGAATTAAGAGAAGTATATGATTTTATTATTTTAGATGTTACACCTTTATATATGATGGAAGATGCATTATTAGTTGCTAAGTATGCTGATAGTGCAGTTGTAGTCGTTAAGCAGGACTATGCAGAAGCAGGAGATATTCTTGATTCTGTAGATGAACTCCATGATACATTACCTCATATTGTAGGTGTGGTATTAAATAGTTATAAGAAGACATTCTATAGTTCTGAATCAACTGGTTATGGATACGGTTATGGCTATGGATATGGCTATGGTTATGGGAGAAGTAAGTAAGATTTAAGAAGGGAAATGAAAATGAGTAAAGGTTCAAAAAGAAAGTTCGAACATTGGCAGGTTGTTCGATTACTATTAATGGTCTATGACTTTGCGGCAGTTATAGTATCATTTGGTATTGCTTTATGGTTAAGGTTTGACTGTAAAGTAACAAGTGTAGAACCACAATACTTAACAACTTATACAAAGACTATTATTGTATATGCTTTGTTTTGTTTAGTTGTATTCTGGTTCTTACGTTTATATAAGAGTATTTGGCGTTTTGCGAGTTATTCAGAGTTATTGAGAGTGATTCTTGCAACTGTAGTGACTGGTGTAATTTATACTGGTTCACTACTTGTATTTAACTTGCATATGCCTGTCTCTTATTATGTGATTGGTATTACAGTACAGTTTATTGCGACATTAGGTATTCGTTTCTTCTATCGTTTTGTATTACTACTTCGTGGTAGAACAAACAATGAAGTACAGAAGAAGAATGTAATGATTATTGGGGCTGGTTCTGCTGGTCAGATGTTATTTAGGGATATTAAACATGCTAAAGAAACAAATGAAACTGTTGCATGCTTTATCGATGATAACCCTAATAAATGGGATAGATACATTGATGATGTACCTGTATTTGGTAGTAGAGATCATATCCTAGAAGCAGTAGATAAGTTCAACATTGAGAAGATCTATGTTGCTGTACCTAGTGCAAATCCTCAGGATAAGAGAGATATTCTTAGAGTATGTAATGAAACATCTTGTGAACTTATGAATCTACCTGGTATGTATCAGTTATATACTGGTCAGGTATCAGTAAGTAAGATGAAGAAGGTTCAGATTGAAGATTTATTAGGTCGTGATCCTATTAAACCTAATATGGATGAAGTGTTTGCGTATGTAAGAAATAAGGTCGTTCTTATTACTGGCGTTGGTTCTATTGGTTCAGAACTTGCTAGACAGATTGCATCACATAACCCTAAACAGTTAATTTTATTTGATGTATATGAAAACAATGCATATGATATTCAGTTAGAGTTAAGAAAGAAGTATCCAAACTTAGATCTAGTGACTCTTATTGGATCAGTAAGAGATAGTAGAAAGATGTTTGATCTTTTTAAGAAGTATAGACCTCAGATTGTATATCATGCAGCAGCACATAAGCATGTACCATTAATGGAAGATAGCCCATGTGAATCTATTAAGAATAACGCTATGGGTACTTATAAGACTGCTTATGCAGCTATGGTACATGGATGTGAAAAATTTGTATTGATTAGTACAGATAAAGCAGTTAACCCTACAAACATCATGGGTGCTTCTAAACGTTTATGTGAGATGGTTATTCAGGCTTTTGCAGCTAAGATTAAAGAAGGTAAGGCTTATGAAATCCCTCAGTTATTTACTCATGAGAGGGATATGATTGAAAAACCTGAAATCAAAGAAGCATTAAAGACTACTACAACTGAGTTTGTAGCTGTACGTTTTGGTAATGTATTAGGAAGTAATGGTTCAGTTATTCCAATCTTTAAGAGACAGATTGAAGCAGGTGGACCAGTTACAGTTACACATCCTGATATTATCCGTTACTTTATGACTATTCCAGAAGCAGTAAGTTTAGTATTACTTGCTGGTACATATGCTCATGGAGGAGAAATCTTCGTATTAGATATGGGTGAACCAGTTAAGATTACTACTCTAGCTCGTAACTTAATTAGATTATCAGGTTATACACCTGATGTAGATATCAAGTTAGAGTTTACAGGACTTAGACCAGGTGAAAAGCTTTATGAAGAAAAGCTTATGGCTGAAGAAGGTTTAAAGAAGACTAAGAATGATTTAATCCATATTGGTTGTCCTATTCCATTTGATATCAATGAGTTCTTAGGCGAGTTAGATGGATTACTTGATGCAGCATATAGAAATGAAGATGATATGAAAGAAAGAGTACAGAAGATTGTATCAACATATCATCCAGCATAACACATGTGTGTGGCACTTAGTAATAAGTGCCACCCCATGTATTTATTCATAGAGGAGGGAGAAAGATGGAAATGAATAAAAGAAAGATTCCTTTTAGTCCACCTGATATTTCTGAGTTAGAAATAGAAGAAGTAGCAGAAGCACTTCGTTCTGGTTGGATTACTACAGGACCAAGAACTAAAGAATTAGAAAGAAGACTTGCTGAATATTGTCATACATCTAAAGTGGTATGTTTAAATTCTGCGACAGCAGCAGAAGAATTAAACCTTAGGGTATGTGGTATCCAAGAGGGAGATGAAGTGATTGTACCTGCTTATACTTATACAGCTTCAGCTTCAGCAGCAATTCATTGTGGTGCGAAAGTTATATTTGTAGATAGTCAGAAAGATAACTGTGAAATGGATTATGATAAGGTCGCAGAAGCGATTACTGAAAAGACTAAAGCTGTAGTAGCTGTAGATCTTGGTGGTGTTATTTGTGATTATGATAAGTTATATCAGGCTATTGAAAGTAAGAAAGAATTATTTAAAGCTAAAGAGGGTAATACCCTAGGAGCTAGAATACAGCAAACTCTAAATAGAGTAATGGTATTTGCAGATTGTGCACATGCACTAGGTGCAGTAAGAAAAGGTAAGATGGCTGGTGAATGGGCTGATTTTAGTAGTTTTTCATTCCATGCAGTAAAGAACTTTACGACTGCAGAAGGTGGAGCAAGTACTTGGAAAGATATTCCTGGTATAGATAACGAAGAAGTATATAAGTTATTCCAGTTATATAGCTTACATGGACAGAATAAGGATGCATTAGCTAAGACACAGTTAGGTGCTTGGGAATATGATATTATTGGTCCTTGGTATAAGTGTAATATGACTGATATTATGGCAGCTATTGGATTACGTCAGTTAGATAGATATCCAGGAATGCTTGCAAGAAGAAGAGAAATCGTAAGTAAGTATGATGAAATGTGTGATGAGTTAGGTGTTAAACACTTAAATCATTGGGGTAAGGACTTTGAGTCTTCTAAACATTTATACTTAACTAGAATACCTGGTATTAGTGATGAACAGAGAAGAGAGATCATTATCAAACTAGCAGAACGTGGTGTGAATACAAATGTACACTATAAACCATTACCTATGATGACTGCATATAAAACCTTGGGGTGGGATATAAAAGATTTCCCTAATGCATATGCTTATTATGAAAATCTTATTACTTTACCTTTACATACTAAGTTAAGTGATGAAGATGTAGAGTATGTGATTGAAAACTTTAAAGAAGTTGTAAAGGAATATATGTAATGTTGAAGAAATGGGAAACTTTACCTGAATATATGCAAAATGATGAAGTAAGAGTTTATTACGATTCATTACAGAAGAAGAAAGTAAGTATGTTTCTTAAGAGAGTCATGGATTTAGTAGGTGGTTTGATTCTACTTATTTTATTAGCTATTCCTATGATTGTTATTTCTATTATGATCAAGTTAGATTCTGAAGGTCCTGTATTTTATAGACAGGAAAGAATTACGACTTATGGAAAACATTTCAAGATTCATAAATTTAGAACAATGGTTAGCAATGCAGATAAGATTGGTTCTACTGTAACAGTAGGAAATGATAGTCGTATTACTAAAGTAGGAGCAAAACTTCGAGGTTGTAGATTAGATGAGTTACCACAGGTATTAGATCTTATTTCTGGTAATATGAGTTTTGTAGGTACAAGACCTGAAGCAGTTAAATATGTTGAACAATATAAACCTGAATATATGGCTACATTATTATTACCTGCAGGTATTACTAGTGAAGCAAGTATTAGATATAAAGATGAAGCTGAACTATTAGATGCATCTAGTGATGTAGATAAAACATATATAGAAGAAGTACTACCAGGTAAAATGAAATATAACCTAGATAGTATTAAGAACTTCTCGTTTTTTGGGGATATAGCAACAATGTTTAGAACTGTGTTAGCTGTATTAGGAAAGGACTATGAGTAGATATTATGGAAGATAGAAAAGTAGTGGATGGATTAGTATCGATTATTATGCCTTCCTGGAATACAGAAAGATTTATTGCAGAAACTATACAGTCTGTATTAGATCAAACATATACTAACTGGGAATTAATAATCGTAGATGATTGTTCATCAGATAATACTGATGAAGTAGTCGCTTCTTTTAAGGATGAAAGAATCAAGTATTTACATAACGAAAAAAATTCAGGTGCAGCACTTACAAGAAATAAAGCATTAAGAGAAGCAAAAGGTGAATGGATTGCTTTTCTTGATTCAGATGATCTTTGGATGCCAGAAAAGCTAGAACACCAGATTGATTTTATGAATAAGAATGGTTATAGTCTATCATTTACTGAATATGAAAAGATAGATGAAGATTCTAAACCATTGAATATTTATGTATTTGGTCCTGATAAAGTGAATAAACGTAAGATGTATAACTATGATTATATTGGTCAGCTGACTATGATGTATAACGCTAAAGTGTTTGGTCTTATTCAGATTAAAGATATTAAGAAGAATAATGATTATGCAATTAGATTACAGCTTTATAAGAAACCAGATACTTGTGCTTATCTTCTTAAAGAGAATCTTGCGAAGTATAGAGTAAGAAAAGTAAGTATTAGTCATGATAAGTTTAGAAGAAAGTTCAAGAGTCATTATGATTTGTTTCATATGTGTGATGAGAAACCAGCAGTAATAGCTGCATGGTATACATGTTGGAATATGTTTTATGGTGTGTTGAAGAAGAAGAATTACGAAAAGAATAAGTAAAGGGGGAATATTTGATGGAAAGAGATTCGTTTTTATATAAAGCAAGAAGACAATGTCAAGTAATTGCGCATAAAATCATGCCTGATGAAACTATGTGTAAATTCTATTCTAGAATTCTATTGAAGAAAAAAGTAGATTTAAAAAATCCTCAGACTTTTAATGAAAAAATTCAATGGTTAAAACTTCATGATTATCCTAATAATCCATTAGTGATTCAGGGGGCGGATAAATACAGAGTTAGAAAGTATGTGGAAGAAAAAGGATTAGGTAATATTCTAGTACCACTAATTGGTGAATGGGATGATCCGGACAAAATAAATTGGGATGAATTACCTGATAAATTTGTATTAAAGTGCAATCATGGTTGTGCCTACAACATTGTATGTTCTGATAAATCAACTTTTGATAGAGAAGATGCAATTAAGAAAATGAAGAAATGGATGAAAGAGGATTTTGGCGCTTTCAACATTGAAACTCATTATTCTAAAATAGTTCCTCATATTACTTGTGAAGAATACTTAGGTGAATGTATTACTGACTACAAGTTCTTTTGTTTTAACGGAAAACCTCAATACATTTATATTTCCTCAGACTTAATTCATGATAGACAAGCACAGATTGGCTTCTTCTATTTAGATGGTAAGAAAATGCCTTTAATCAGAGATGACTATGCTCCAATGGATATTGATCAATTACCTGACTTCTTTGAAGATATGAAAAGAGATGCTGAAGTATTATGTCAGGATTTCCCTTTTGTAAGAGTAGATTTCTTTATTGCTAATAATACTTATTATTTTGCTGAGCTTACATTTACTCCTAGTGGTGGAATGATGCCATTTAATCCTACTAAATATGATCTTGAATGGGGAAAGATGCTTATATTACCCAGTGGTGCGGAGAAGGATAGATGAAAGTTTTAATGATACTAGACAACCTTTCTAGGGATTCAGGAGTTTCTAGCATAGTAATAAATCTCTATAAAAATATTAATCAAGATGATGTCCAAATTAATTTTATGGCATTCTCTGTTGGTAATAATTCATACCTTGATATGGTCAAGGAAAAAGGAAGTAATGTATATATTTTACCTAATCCACTTTCTTTAAAGAGTTTTTTTAAAAGTCTAAAAGCGATAAAAAATTTTTTTGACAAATATAGTAAAGATTATGATGTAGTACATTTGCACTCACCTACATTAAATGAATTCACATTAAAATATGCAAAAAAATATGGAGTACCAAACCGTATCATACATAGTCATTCAACAATGACATCGCCAAATGTGATTAAAAAATACATTCAGATGTTTTTACAGAGAAATATAACTAAGTATGCTAACAATTTCTTTTCATGTTCCAGTGAAGCAGCTGCTTTCTTATATGGAAATGATTTTTGTAAAAAAAATGAAGTATATATAGTTAAAAATGCTGTTGATACAGAAAAGTTCAGATATTCTGAACAACAAAATGAGTTATTTAGAAAGCTTTTTAAAATTGAAGATAAAAGAGTCGCCATACATGTTTCAAATTTTAGCCAAATAAAAAACGTTAAATTTCTAGTGTATGTATTAAAAGATTTAGTATCAGTAACAGACGATTTTAAGTTTATATTTGTTGGTGATGGACCAACAAAAAATGAAGTGGAAAATTTAGTTAAGGAGTTAGGTTTACAAGAATATTGTATTTTTACTGGTCGTCGAAACGATGTTGATAAATTATTAAATAGTGCTGATGTATTATTATTACCATCAATAAAAGAAGGATTACCAGTTACAGTAATCGAAGCACAAGCTAATGGAATGAAATGCTTTGTTTCAAGTTCAGTTACTAAAGAAGCTAATGCAGGAAATGTAGTATATTTACCGTTAATTGAAAAAGAATGGATAGATCAATTAAGAAATCTTAATAGAATTTGCACTGAAAGTAGAATTCATGCATGTGATAAGTTCAATGAAAGTGAGTTCAATATTATTAATGAATCAAAAAAATTAGAATCAAAATATTTGTCTATGGAGGTAGGATAAAGTGAAAAAGAAGTATGGAATCGTAATGAAGTTTTATAGAATTGAAAGATGGTGTTTCCTACATAATTTGAAATTTTTAGCTAAACTTATTAATAGATTCATATACCTTCAATTTAATTGTTCAATACCATATACAACAGATATAGGTAATAATGTTGAATTTGCACATGGCATAGGAATTGTATTGCACCAGAATTCATCGATTGGAGAAGGAACAGTTATTTATCAACATGTTACTTTAGGCAATGGTATGGGTCCTAAAGTAGGTAAAAACTGTGTGATAGGTACAGGAGCTTGTTTGTTAGGAGATATAGTTATTGGTGATAATGTAAAAATTGGTGCTAATGCTGTAGTACTTGATGATGTTCCTGATAATTGTACAGTTGTAGGTGTTCCGGCAAAAGTTGTTAGACATAATAAAGAATTGAGGTCTTAATAATGGCGTTATATTCGGGATTAATGTTTTTTTTGGTATTGAGTAGTGCTTATAACGGAAGGGGAAAAATTAAATTTGCATTTTCTTCAGTTGTATTGATGTGTTTAATGGGTTTTAAAGATTTAACGGTGGGAAATGATACCCCGAATTATATCGAGTTCTTTAATAGATTACAAAAAATGCCATCATTAATAGATGAATCATCACGTTTTGAAAAAGGATATCAAATATATACTAAATTTATTGGATATTTCTTCAATTCGTACCAAGCTTTATTTATTATTACAGCTATAATTTGTATGAGTTGTATATGCTATGGTATTTATAAGAATTCAAAAAATTGGCAGTATAGTTTATTTCTATTCGTTGGGTTGAGGTTTTTTTATTTCTTTCTAAGTGGGTTACGTCAGAGTCTTGCAGTATCTATTATTTTTGTTGCTTATGTATACTTAAAAGAGAAGAAAAATATTAAATTTATTGCACTAACCTTATTAGCAAGTACATTTCATTTTTCATCTTTAATTTTTCTCTTAGCGTTACCAATTTCAAAAATGAGAATTGAAAAGCAAGGCATTATAAAAATAGTAATTTCAATTATATGTGTTTATATTTTGTTTGGACCTTTGTTAAATATAGTATTAAGTCATATGCCTGCATATTATTCACATTATTTAACAACTGATGCAGCTTCAGCAAATAATATGGCAGATTTCATTAATGCTGTTATACCATGTCTAATTCTTGCATTTTCTGCTTTTACAGGATATAAATCTAATTCAGAAAAAATCAAGTCTGATGATAGCTACAATTTTCTTTATTGTGATTTAGATACACAATTATTATTTCTGATAATTGCTTCTGGATTGTCATTCGTTGCAACAAGAGCATCTATATTAGATAGAATGGTGCAATACTATTGGTTGTTTTCTATTATAACAATACCTAATATTCTATTTTCTATTAAAGATAGCAGGAAAAGAACAATATGGTATTTTATAATTACATCATTTGTTATTGTGTATAATCTTGCGATACTTTTCTTTAGACCACAGTGGAACGCAATTATCCCATATAAGTTTTTTTGGAAATAAGCATTGTTAATATAAATTAAAGGAGTTTAAGTGTGAAACAAAAATCAATCAAAACGTACAAAAAAAGACAAACTTAAAAACAAGTTTGAATAATTTAGAAAAAATAGAATAATT
>OIYV01001474.1_pt1 | contig 11228 bp, 13 predicted proteins | sample 1588251 | NCBI WGS metagenome assembly OIYV01 (sample SAMN03283282) | human gut metagenome | biome: human-associated habitat; material: feces | host: Homo sapiens | place: Peru | collected 2012
CGGCCAACGTCCGCCTCATCGGCAAAACGCAGATCGGCTCCGGCCTTGTCACCGTCATGGTGCGCGGCGACGTCGGCGCGGTCAAGGCTGCGGTCGACGCAGGCGCGACGGCTGCAAAGCGCGTGGGCGAGCTGTACGGCTGCCACGTGATCCCCTCTCCCCACGACGACGTCGAGGGCATCCTGCCCACCATCGGCTGACCGATGTATATCGGAGAGGTCGTCGGGACGGTGGTCGCCACCGTGAAGGAACCCAATTTGGAGAACATTCCGCTTCTGGTGGTGCAGCTCATCGAAAAGGGCAAGAAGACAAAAATGATCGTGGCGGCGGACTCTACACGGCAGGCGGGCAGAGGAGACTTTGTCTATATGATCGGATCAAAGGAGGCGGGTCGGATGTTCCGCACGAAGCGGACACCGGCAGACGCCGCCATCGTAGGATTTATTGACACTTATAATATTCAAATCAAATCGGAGGAATCACAATGAAACTGGCACTTGGAATGGTTGAAACGCGCGGCCTGATCGGCTCCATCGAAGCAGCCGACGCCATGGTCAAAGCGGCGGACGTTCATCTCATCGGCAAGGAGCAGATCGGCTCCGGTCTTGTCACCGTTATGGTGCGCGGCGATGTCGGCGCGGTCAAGGCTGCGGTCGACGCGGGCGCGACGGCTGCAAAACGCGTGGGCGAGCTGTACGGCTGCCATGTCATTCCTTCCCCGCATGACGACGTGGAGGGCATCCTCCCGAAGCTGGGATGAGACTGGCAAGAGTCGTCGGCAACGTCGTCTCCACCATCAAAGACAAGGGCTTTGCCGGACAGAAGCTGATGATCGTCGACTATCTCGACGAGGACGGAAAGCTGACCGGCAATCAGGCCATCGCCTTTGACGTGGCGGACGCGGGGATCGGCGATACGGTGATCGTGAATGTCGACGGCGGCGCGGCGGCCATGTTTTTGGGACGGCAGTGCATCGCCGACCTGACGATCTGCGGCGTGATCGACCACCTGACCTATGAAGGCGAAATAAGGGAGTATCATTGACTTATGGACGTGGAAGCAATCAGAAAAGAAGTGGAGCGTCAGGTGCTTGCATACTTTAACCTGAGCGCCGCCCCCATGCCCCGCGCGGGGCTGGTGACGGGCAGCGATGTCGTGGCGCATCTGGAGCACTCCCTGCTCAACCCCGATACGACGCTGGAAAAGATCCGGCAGGAGTGCGCCGTTGCGCGCAAATACTCCGTTGCCGCAGTGTGCGTCGCGCCCTACTATGTTCCGGCTGCGCGCGAGGCGCTGCTGGGCAGCCCCGTTGCGGTCGGTACCGCGATCGGCTTCCCGCACGGCTGTATGTCGCAGGCAGCCAAGTGTGCCGAGCTGCGCGAATGCATGGCAAACGGCGCGACGGAGATCGACGTTGCGCTCAACGTGCTTGCCGTCAAATCCGGCAGGCTCGACGAGGCGCAGCGGGAGATCGAGGAACTGGTGCGCCTTGCCGCAGGCAAGGCAAAGCTCAAGGCGGTCTTTGAGCACGCTCTGTATACGCCGGAGGAGAAGCGTGCGGTGCTCACGATGCTGCGCGCAAGCGGCGTCGACTTCGTCAAGATCCAAAATATGCTCAGCGGCCACGGCGCAAGGGTCGAGGATGTCGCCTTTGCCTATGATATTCTCGGCAGAAACGTCGGCATCAAGATCGACGGCGGCATCAAAACGCTTGCACAGGCGGAGAGCCTGCTTGCTGCGGGCGCGACGCGTCTGGGTCTGACCGCGACGGCGAAGATCGCCGAGGAAGCGAGAAAATAATCGGAAAGGAATTTACCATGGATATTAATGAAATCATCCGTCAGGTGACGGAGGAGATCTGTGCAAAATACGGTGCGCAGGCCGACGCGCCCGCAGCCTCCGGCAGCAACCCTGCCGATATGGCAAAGTATATCGACCATACCTACCTCAAGCCGGAGGCAACGACGGCGGACATTCGCAGAATCTGCGACGAGGCGAAGAAGTACCACACGGCCAGCGTGTGCGTCAATCCCTCCTATATTCAGTACGTCGCGCAGCAGCTCGAAGGCAGCGGTGTGACGCCCTGCTGCGTCATCGCGTTCCCCTTGGGCGCCTGCACGCCGGAGGCAAAGGCGTTTGAGGCGGCTGACGCCGCGACGAAGGGTGCGCGCGAGATCGATATGGTCATCAACATCGGCGCGGTCAAGTCCGGCGACTGGATGCTGGTCAAGCGCGACATCGAGGGCGTTGTAAACGCGGTCAAGGGTCGTGCGCAGGTCAAGGTCATCATCGAATGCTGCCTGCTGACCGACGAAGAGAAGGTCAAGGCCTGCACCGTGGCAAAGCTGGCGGGGGCGCACTTCGTCAAGACCTCCACGGGCTTCTCCACCGGCGGCGCGACCGTCGAGGACGTGCGCCTGATGCGCGAGACCGTCGGCCCCGAGATGGGCGTGAAGGCCTCCGGCGGCGTGCGTACCTACACCGACGCCGTGAATATGATCAACGCCGGCGCCAACCGCATTGGCGCAAGCTCCACCGGCAAGATCGTCTCCGGTGTGAAGGAAGACGAGCATAAGTGCGTCAGCTGCGGCAACTGCAAGAACCATTGCCCGGCGGGCAACGTGGAAATTCGCAAGAAGCTCTACTGATCCGGAGGGAACGCCATGAGAAGACCCATGATCGCGGGCAACTGGAAGATGAACAAGACGCCCGCTGAGACGGTCGCCTTGCTGCAACAGCTGAAAACGATCCAGCCGCTGACCAATGTGGAGATCGTTGTGTGTCCGATGACGGTCAGCCTGTTTGCCGCCGCGCCGCTGCTCAAGGGAACGCAGATCAGCCTCGGCGCGCAGAACGTCCACTTTGAAGACAAGGGTGCATTTACCGGCGAAGCGAACTGCGCAAGCCTGAAGGAGCTGGGTGTTACCTATGTGATCCTCGGCCATTCCGAGCGCCGCCAGTACTTCGGTGAGACGGACGAGACGGTCAACCGCAAGGTGCGCAAGGTGCTTGAGAGCGGCCTAAAGCCGATCATCTGCGTCGGCGAAACGCTCACGCAGAAGGAACAGGGCATTACAAACGAGGTCGTCTGCCTGCAAACGAAGGCCGCATTGTGCGGCGTTTCCACGGCGCAGATCACCGACTGCGTCATTGCCTATGAGCCGGTCTGGGCGATCGGTACCGGAAAAACGGCCACCGCGCAGGACGCCAATCGAACCATCGCGGCCATTCGCGGCGCGGTAAAGGAGCTGTTCGGCTACAGCGCGGAGGACGTCCGCATCCTTTACGGCGGCAGCATGAATGAGAAAAACGCCGGAGAGCTGATGCGTCAACCGGAGATCGACGGCGGCCTCATCGGCGGCGCGAGTCTTGTGGCTGAAAAGTTCGAAAAAGTCGTTAATTACAGCAAAAACGCATAAAAACAGCAGAGGAGGTCACAAGACATGACCTCCTCTGCTGTTTTTGCGCTATAGGAGTGCGCGGTCGGCGTCTGTTAAGGGCAGAAGACGCTGCGTGCCGTCGCGCCAGATCGCATGGCAGAAATTCTCCTGCCCGTTAAGCTCCGTGAAGTCGCGGAAGATGCAGGGCGGCACCTGCGCGCGGCTGACGGTTTTGGCCTCCGGATACGTCTGACTCAGGCGGAAAACGTGTTCGCGCGCCGCCCATTTGCGCACAAGATCGAAAAACACGCCCTCTTTGCTGACCACCCGTATAAAACGGTAGTCGGGACAGAGCGTTGTCGCGTCAAACTGTTTCACTGCGGGCCTCCCGTGTCATCGCCGTCATAACGGCGGTGTAGTAGTCGCAGACGGCTGTCAAGTCGTCTAAGGTGATATATTCATCCACCGTGTGCGCCAGTGCCTCGCGCCCGGAGCCGATGCCGATGCAGGGAATGCCGGCCTCTCCGGCGTAGTGGCTCCCGTTGGTGCAGAAGCTGTAGCCGGTCAGCGCGGGGTGGTACCCCATGCGCCTGATCTCGCGCGCGATCGCCTGCACAAAATCGGCGCGTTCCTCCACGCGCCACGCGGGGAAGAAGCGGTCGGCCGCGATCTGCGCGCCGGTGTAGCAGGTCTCCTGTCCGGTTGCGAAGGAGACCTTTGCGCGAATGCGCGGATCCTCAGCCGCGAGCGTGCGCAGGATCTCTTCCAGCGGGGCAAGGACGCTTTCGCGCGTTTCGCCGACCATCAGACGGCGGTCGAAGGTCGCGCGGCAGTAATGCGGGACGACGGAGGCGCCGGGGTAGGGCTGCGAGCAAATGTCCGTCAGCTCCAAAATGCCGTCGCCCGCCATGCCTTCCTGACGGATCGGCGGCAGTGCGCGCAGCTTTTCGATGATGCGGCAGGCGCTATAGACCGCGTTGACGCCCTTTTCCGGATTGGAACTGTGGCAGGGGACGCCAAAGGTCTCCAAAACGATCTCCGCCCGCCCGCGCTGGCTGCATTTGAGATTCATTTCCGACGCTTCGCCGATGACGACGAGCGACGGGTGGAGCGCAGCCGAGACGCGCCGCGCGGCAACGCCCTCGAAGCACTCCTCGTGCACAATGCCGGAGAACCAAAGCTCACCGGAAAAGTCGTCGCCGTGCGCGGCACGAAACCGTGCGAGCGCGCAGAGCATGGCCGCGTCCGCACCCTTCATATCCGCCGCGCCGCGTCCGTAAATGCGCCCGTCCTCGATCACGCCGCCGAAGGGATCGTGCTTCCAGTCGGCGCGGTTCTCTGCGGGAACGGTGTCGATATGTCCGTCAAACAGGATGCGCTTTCCGGCGCGCCCGCCTCGAATGCAGCCCAACACATTGCCGTATTCGTCAAAATACGCCTCGTCAAATCCGTGGCTGCGCATAAAGTCGCGGATCAGCTCCGCAACGCGGCGCTCCCCGCCGGAGTAGCTTTGCGTCTGAATGAGCTTTTGGCACAGGCCGATCAGTTCCGTGTCCATTTCAGTTCCCCCTCTTCAGGATCGTTCCGGCGCTTTGTTCGGAAAAAACGCCGTCGTGCAGCGCGACCGTTCCGCCGACGATGACATAGCGCATACCCTGCGCAAGTTGGCAGGGCGCCTCATAGGTGCCTGTTTCGTGCACCTGCGCGGGGTCAAACACATTGATATCCGCGTCCAGCCCGACGGCAAGCGCGCCCTTTGCCTTCAGGCGGAGCGCCTGCGCGGGAAGCAGCGTCATTTTTTTGACCGCTTCCTCCAGAGAAAGCACGCCCTTTTCCCGCACAAAATGCTCCAGCAGGTGCGGGAAGGTGCCGTAAACGCGCGGGTGCGGCTTTCCTTCGGAGGGATAGGTGGCGTCGGAGATAAGGTTGGAGAGCGGGGAGCGCAGAATGCGCGCGATGTCCTCCTCGGAGGCCATAAAGTCGATCATGGTGATCTCGCAGCGTTCGCTTACCAGCAGATCGCAGCAGCAGTCAAGCGGATCCTTGCCGGTCTGCGCGGCGACCTGCGCGATGGACGACCCGAGGTAGGGGAGGTTTTCCGGACGGTACAGGCCGGTCAGATAGATGCCGTCCCAACCGGCCAGACGCGCGATGTCGTCAAAGCCGACGCCGCTTTCAATGCGCTGCCGGAGCGCGCGCCGCGCGCCCGCGTCTTGCAGACGACGGATCACCGCGTCAATGCCGCCCTCCAAAAAGTCCGGCGGCAGAATGTGGAGCAACTGCGTAGAACCGGCGGTGTACGGATAAACGTCGCAAGTCACGTCAAGCCCCTCGTCACGGGCGCGCGTCAGAAGCGACAGCGCCTGCGGGATCTTCGTGCCCCAGTTTTCCTTGCCCATCGCCTTTAGGTGGCTGATGTGCAGCGGGAGCCGGAGCGCGCGGGCAACGGTCAGCATCTCCTCAACGGAGTCGACCACGCCGCCGCCCTCCTGCCGCATATGCACGGTCAGAGGAATGTTCTGCGCGGCAAGCGGCGATAGCGCGTAGATCAGCTCCTGCGTCGTATAGAAGCACTCCGGCGCATAGCCGAGGCCGAGCGAAACGCCCAACGCGCCGTCGGAGAGCGCCTGTTCCATTGCCGCGTGGATCGCGTGGTAGTGCGCCTCTTCCAGATGTGTCAGCGCGTAACCGGCGGCGTCGGCGCGCAGCGTGCCCGCGCCGACCAGCATCCCGACATGGAGCGGGAGCGGCGGCAGGGAGGAAAAATAGTCCGACAGACGCTGCGTGGCCGTGCGCGGGTCGATCGCGCCGCAGATCGGGTAGAGGTAGGAGAGAATCTCCGCCCGATGCGCTTGGCCGAAGGGGGCGAGCGAAAGCCCGCAGTTGCCGTTGACGATCGTCGTCAGTCCCTGCGCAAGCTCCGCCTTGCCGAAATCCGGACGAAACAGCGCCGCATCTGCGTGGCGGTGGATGTCGATAAAGCCCGGCGTTACGACCGCGCCCGACGCGTCAACGCGGCAGGCCGCCTCGCATGACGAAAGGTCGCCGATGGCGGCGATCTTGCCGCCCTGCACGCCGATGTCCGCGCGGTAAGCGGCGCGACCCGTGCCGTCGACCACGGTCCCGCCAAAAATCAGGAGATCAAGCATAATTCTGCGCCTTCTTTGTTTGTTTTTAATATTATTACACACTTTCCTCCGGAGTGCAAGACGGTTTTCGTTCTTCCGTTGCATTTTTGTCACTTTTATGATATACTGAGCAAAAGAGCGCACGGAGGTAGGGAACATGGAGATCGTCTGCTTGGATATGGAAGGCGTTGTGACGCCGGAGATTTGGATCGCCTTTGCGGAGGCGACCGGAATCGACGAGCTGCGCCGTACGACACGCGATGAGCCGGACTATGACAAGCTGATGCGCTGGCGCATCGACCTGCTCAGGTCGCGCGGGATGGGCTTGCCGGAGATCCAGCGGGTGATCGGTTCGATCGAGCCGCTTTCGGGGGCAAAGGAATTTTTAGACGAGCTGCGCGCGCTGACGCAGGTCGTGATCCTGAGCGACACCTTCACGCAGTTTGCCATGCCGCTGATGAAAAAGCTGGGCTACCCGACGCTGCTGTGCAACACGCTGACCGTCTCGCCCTCCGGCGAGATCCTCGGCCACCGAATGCGGACGGAGCACTCCAAGCGCACCACCGTCCGCGCGCTGCAAGCCATCGGCTACGACACCATCGCCGCCGGCGACAGCTACAACGATCTTGAAATGCTTTTGGAGAGCAAGGCGGGCTTTCTCTTCCGGACGACGCCGGAGATCCGCGCGGCTTACCCGCAGCTCCCCGCCTTTGACAGCTATGACGCGCTGCTTGGCGCGATTCGGAAACAACTGAGCTGAAGAAACGGATCCATCCCGCTTTTGCCGGATGGATCCGTTTTCTTTTTATGCCGGATCGAGCAGACGGACGGAGATGGACAAATAGAGCAGCTCCTCCGGATCTTCCAGCTCGGTGCCAAGCAGCTCACGAATGCGCGCCAAGCGATAGAGCAGTGTGCTGCGATGAATGGAAAGCGCCTTCGCCGTTGTCGTGGCGTTCAGACTGCTGTCCAGATAGACACGGAGCGTGCGCCACAGGTCGGCGTCGTGCTCACGGTCGTAGGCTTGCAGCAGCGCGAGCCGCGGGTGGCAAACCATCTGCGCGGGAAGCTGCCGCGTCGCCTGATTGAGCAGATAGGGCAGCGCGACGGAATCAAAGCTGTGACAGGGACGCTGCGGGAAGAGCCGCTGCCCCGTTACGAGCGCGGCGCGCGCCTGTAAATATTGACGGCGCAGCATCGCGTGCCCCTGCATGGGGCGGCTGTGACCGGCCAGAAGGAAGTGGTCGCGCGCAAAGTCCGTCAGTGCCGCCGTTTCCTCCGCCTCCTGCGCAAGGTCGATGTAGCACACGGCCTGCTGCTCAAAGGGCAGGGCGCAGCACTTGGAAAATGTCCGCGTGACAAGTCTGCAAACGTGCTCCAGCGCGTCGACCTGCTTTGCCTGAAAGACGGCGCACAGGTATGTGTCCTGATCGTCCCAGCCCATGCGGCAGAGCTGACGGCTGACCTCCATCGGGTCTGCCGACCGATCTGTCAGAACGCGGTGGATCACGCTGCGCAGGTTGGTAAAGGAGCGGTCGATGCGCCGCTCTTCCTCCAAAAGGTAATTGAGCTTGCCCGCAAGCACGCGCAGCGCCCAGCCGTCGCTCTCGCGCAGCGGCCGGTGCAGCTCCCAGACGGACAGGCGGTGCGTTGCGACGCCGTCAGCCCAGAGGTTGAGATTGCACGAGCGGCAGGGCAGCAGTGCGGAGGAGAGCACAACGGGCGCTTCCGCCTCCAGCATGGCGCGGTAGTGCGCATCCTGCATCAGGCGGGCGGTCAGATCGAAGAGATTGTCCTGCGTCAGAAAATTGAGCGGCTCGGAGAGCGCCACACAGGAGCAGTCCGCGCTGACGACGCTGAGCGGATTGCCCAGAAGCGGCTGTGTCGCGGTCAGCAGTGCCTCGGGCTTCCCGTGAGAGAGCACGAGCGCGTCCAGCGCGGCAGACCACTGTTCCCAGCGATCCCAAAGGCGCTGCAAAAAGTTCATCAGTTGGTCTTCCCGTGCCTGCACGCAGATGCAGTTGACCGTCATGTCGGGCGGGCAGTCCGCCGGAAGCAGGACGCAGGCGCACGGCACCTGCGCAAAGGGTGCGGCGGAGGCGGCGAGGTAGAGCCTTCCTTCCTCCACCGGCTCCTCACGCCGGTAGAGCAGCGGACGCTCCAGCAGCAGCGGCGTCCCCAGCAGGTGATAGGCGGGCAGGGAGAACTGTGCGCGAAGCTCGTCTAAGAGCAGAGAAACAGGCAGTTTCATCCGAAAACCTCCACGTTTAGCTTAACTGCGCGAGCGTCTCGCGGTAGATTTCCTCGGAGAGCGCTTCGCAGCGGGCAAGAAGCGCCTGCCCCTCGGCAAAGGCGCGCTCGTCTCTGACGTGCTGGGAATTGAGATTAATCAGCACATTGAGCCATGCGCCGCGCACCGCCGCGCAGAGCGACAGCGCACCCACGGCAAAATCGCTCGCGGCATTCGTATTATACTTCCCGCGCAGGCCGTCGGCCAAGAGGAGCGTGTCGACCGCAAGGCGCATCATCTCGAGCGGAGAGGCGATGCACGCGCCGAGCGCCTCCTGCATCGCGCGGTCGCGCGATGCCTTTTCCTCCGGCGTTGCGCGCGGCAGCGCCATAGCCGCACCGAAGGCGTCGAAGGCCTCCGTGTCGCGCTGCATGGCGCGAAGGAACGCCTCCTGCAAGGCATTCGCGCGCGCAAGCGCGGCGCGCGCCTCTTCTTCAAACGCCGCGTATTTTTTCCGGCCGACGGTCAGCGCGCAGACCATCGCCGTCAGCGCCGCGCCCAGCGCGCCTTCCAAGGCCGCAGCAGAGCCGCCGCCGGGCGCGGGCGCATCGGAGCCGAGCAGCGCCGTAAAGTCACGGACGGTATAATTCGAAAGCTCCATGGGCTTACTCCATGCCGATCAGGTGGTATTCCATCACCTGATCGCGGCAGTGAAAGTCCTCTAACTTCAGGTAGTATTCGGCGCAGTCCAGCAGTGCCTTGGCAGGCGTCATGCCGACAAGCTCACTGCCGATGATGCGCACGCCGTAGCGGTCGGCCAGCGCGCGGATCATTTCAAACACGTAGTAGATCGGCGTGCCCTCAAAATTGACCAGATTCATGGACACCTGCGCAATGTTGCGGTCTTCGAGCATAACGCCGATGGCTTTGCAGTAGCGGAAACCGCCGCCGGCCGCACGGATCGCTCCGGCGATCTTTTTGGCGATCTCCAAGTCGGAGGTGTCCAAATTCACGTTATAGGCAATCAGCGGCATCCGCGCGCCGATGGCAATGATGCCCGCCGTCGGGTGGATCTTCCGCTCGCCGTAGTCCGGCGCCCACTCCGGCTGGAGCAGCTTTTCTGGCATACCCTCAAACTGCCCCTTGCGGCAGGTAGCAAGATTGCGCCGCTCGGGACGGGTGGCGGAGTCCTCATAGAGGAAGGAGGGAACGGAAAGCTCTTCCCAGATGCGCTTTGCAACCTGTTTGGACAGCGCCACACACTCTTCCAGCGTGACGTCCATCGTCGGCACGAAGGGAATGACGTCCGTTGCGCCCATGCGCGGATGTTGCCCGACGTGCTTGCGCATATCAATGCGTTCGGTTGCTTCCTTACAGAGCAGGAACGCCGCTTCGCCGATCCTCTCGGGGGCGCCGACCATCGTAAAGACGCAGCGGTTGTGGTCGCCGTCGGTCTGCACATTGAGCAGCGTGCAGCCGGCAACGGAGGATGCCGTCTCCTTCAGCGCGGCAAAGGTCACGGGGTCACTCTGTTCGCTGACGGAAAAATTCGGGATACATTCGATCAGTTTTGCCATGGTTCATACCTCCAAAACGGTACCGCGTTTGATCACGGTCGATACAAGATTGCTTCCCATTCGGTAACAGATATAGTTCAGATCCGGCGCGTCCCAGAGTAGGAGATCCGCCTGCTTGCCGGCCTCCAGCGAGCCGATGCGCGCGGCACGGCCGATGGCCGCCGCGCCGTTGAGCGTGACGGCGGTGAGCACCTGCTCCGGTGTGAGACGGTATTTCAGACACCCGAGGTTCATCACAAGCTGCATATTGAGGCAGGGACAGGAGCCGGGGTTGAAGTCCGTGGCCATCGCCACGGGAACGCCCGCTTCGATCATCTTCGCGGCGGGCGCGTAGGCCGCGCCGAGATAAAAACTCGTGCAGGGGAGCAGGCAGGCGATCGCCCCGCCGCGCGCCATGCGCTCGATCCCCTCGTCGGGGCAGACGATCAGGTGTTCGGCGGAGATCGCGCCGAGATCGCCTGCAAGCTGAGAGCCGCCGATGGGGTCGATCTCGTCGGCATGGATTTTTGGGATCAGCCCATGGCGCTTGCCCGCCTCCAAGATCGCGCGGCTCTCCTCTGCGGAAAAGACGCCCGTTTCGCAAAACACGTCGCAGAACTCTGCAAGCCCTTCGCGCGCGACGGCGGGGATCATCTCCTCGCACAGCGAGCGGATGTAGGCTGCGCGGTCGGCGCCCTTCGGAACGGCGTGCGCGCCCAAGAAGGTCGCCGCAAGCTCCACCGGCTGGCGCTCCTTGAGGTCGCGGATGGCGCGCAGCTCCTTTTGCTCTTCTTCGAGGCTCAGACCGTAGCCGCTTTTCGCTTCGCAGGTGGTGGTGCCGAAACGAAGCATCTCGCGCAGCGCCCGTTCGGCTTTTTCCGCCAGCGCCTCCTGTGAGGCGGTGCGGCTTGCGTTTACCGTTGCGAGAATGCCG